>X369_Koala__coassemble_230_pt1 | contig 10927 bp, 5 predicted proteins | sample X369_Koala__metabat2_high_PE_004 | metagenome-assembled genome bin X369_Koala | reverse complement strand
GCTCTCGCCCTCCTGAATGCGGAAGGCGAGGTAAGCCTTCATGGCTTCTGCAATGTCTTTCTGGAGCAACAACCACTCTTCATCCGAAAGAACAGACGCTGCACTATCGTCGGAGGCAGCCATGCGAATAAACGTCGCCATGACGACTTCGGGAACATGGCTTGCAACCATTTCGGAACAGTAATCCCGAACGAGTTGGTGCACCTGTGCCCAGTTGATAGACGGACCATTGGAGGTGACGGCTTCGGTGGCGGAGGTCGATTGGGTATAGATGCTCAGGTCCACTTTTCCGCGTTCGAGGGTAGTGGAAACGAGTGCACGAATATCCGCCTCGCGGTCGCGGAAGAGCGGGGCAAGTTTGAGGGTCAGGTCCAGCTGCTTGCTGTTGACCGAACGAAGCTCAACGATGGTCTTATGGTCGGCAAAAAGAAATTCGGCTTTGCCGTAACCGGTCATGGATTGTATCATAATGATAACGTTTATTTTCCGATACAGAATTTACTGAATATATTTCCGAGCACTTCGTCGCTGGTGTATTGACCCGTAATGGAACCGATGGGTTCGAGCACCGCTCGCAAGTCTTCAGCCACCAGTTCACCGCTCAGTCCTTGTTCCATAGACACGCGTACACGTGCGATACCAACACTCGCTTGGCGAAGGGCTTCGTAGTGGCGGGCGTTGGAGATGAGGATATTGCCGCTATGCTCCGTCAACTGCTTTCCACGACGAGTAAGCTCAGTTATGAGGGAAGCAATATCTCCCGATTTGGCGCAGATATTGAGGATATCCGGAAGGGTGGAGATATCGGACTTATTGTGAACGGCAATGACTTTTTCGGTCGGAATATCCGAAGGTGTGCAGTCGATGGCAATGACGATATCTGCGGCTGCGGCGGCTTCGTGAGTGCGATGGATGCCGAGCGACTCGATGGGGTCCGTGGTATTGCGAAGTCCGGCGGTGTCGATGAATCGGTAACGGAGGCCATCGAGGATAAGCGACTCTTCCACTGTGTCCCGGGTGGTACCGGCTATGTCGCTTACAATCGCCCGCTCGTAACCCAGGATAGCATTGAGCAGGGTGGATTTGCCGGCATTCGTGGGACCCACTATAGCGACGGCTATGCCGTTTCGGATGGCATTGCCTGCCCGGAAAGAGTTCATCAGGGTGGTGATGTGGGTATCGATAGTGTCGAGAAGCGCGAGCAGTTTCGTTCGGTCGGCAAATTCCAGTTCCTCGTGGTCGGAGAAGTCCAGTTCCTCGTGGTCGGAGAAGTCCAGTTCCAGTTCGAGAAGCGAAGTCATTTCGAGCAGTTGGTCACGGAGTTGCGAGAGCTCTGTCGATATTCCTCCCCGCAGTTGACGGAGAGCAAGCTCCTGCTCAGCGCGAGAAGAAGAAGCAATGAGATCGGCCACGGCTTCGGCTTCGGTAAGATCGAGTTTTCCCGCCAGGAATGCCCGTCGGGTGAACTCCCCGGGTTCGGCCAGTCGTGCTCCGGCGTCGATGAGGCGATGGAGCAGCTCCTGCTGGATATACGTGCTTCCGTGGCAAGCGAGTTCGAGGACATCCTCACCCGTATACGAGTGGGGGGCGGGGTAGAAGGTCAGTACCATATCGTCCAGCGCTGAGCGCACGTAGGTTGCGCGACGGGGTTGCAGTTCAAGGCTGGCGGTTTCGGGTATGGCCGGGTGGAGGATAGCGAGGATGTCGTCACCCGAAAGTCGGATAATGGCGATTCCTCCCACTCCGGGAGCTGTTGATATGGCGCAGATGGGGCTCAATTTTGAATTATGAATTATGAATTTTGAATTATGATAACCACTCACCAATAACATAGTTGCTGCCGCCGACGAAGATGGCGTCATCGTCTTCGGCATCGATGGAAATCGCACGGTGGGCGTCGGCGATGGTCGGATAGACACGACCCATGAGTCCGTGTTGGAGACCGAGGCGTTCCATCTCAGCGGCAGGAATGGCCCGTTCGGTGGACGCTGCGGTCCAGTAGTAGAGTGCTTCACGGGGAAGGAGGTCCATGACGACCTCTACATCTTTATCCCGGACCATTCCGAACACGATTCGCAGGTGGCTGTATTGGTGCAACAGTCCGCGGAGCCCAGGGATATACGTCCGGATTCCGTGGCTGTTATGACCTGTATCGCAGATGATGATCGGATGCGTGGAGAGCGTCTCCCATCGACCGCGAATACCCGTAAGCGAGACTACCTGGGCAAATCCGACAGCAATGGCTTCGTTCGGTATTTCGAGTTTGCGCAGGGCGCAGAAGGCGGTCTGCCGATTGATGACTTGGCAGTCTCCGGTGAGTCCGCAAGCGGGGACATAGCGCTCCTGTTCGCGACGCAGATAGGTGCACTCGTCTGCAAAGATCAGTTCGGCTCCTACTTCTTGAGCCCGACGCTCGAACACAGGACGGGTTTCGTCGTCCGATTCGGCGATGATACAGGGTACTCCGGGCTTGATGATGCCGGCCTTCTCGCCGGCAATGGCGGCTCGGGTGTTACCCAGCAGGGCCATGTGGTCCAGACCAATACTGGTGATGACGCTCAGCACAGGGGTGAGGATATTCGTGCTGTCCAGTCGTCCTCCGAGGCCGCATTCGATGACCGCAAAGTCTACTTGCTGGTCGCGGAAGTAACAGAAAGCGAGGGCAGTGAGGTACTCAAAGTATGAGGGTTGCACACTGTCGAGTAGGGCTTGATGCTCTTTCTCCCAGCGGTCGACATAAGCTTGCTCAATCATCTGCCCGTCCACGCGAATCCGCTCCCGCCAGTCGACGAGGTGGGGACTGGTGAACAGACCGACGCGTTTCCCGCTGGATTGCAGTCCGGCGGCAATGAGACTGCAGGTACTGCCCTTGCCGTTCGTGCCGGCCACATGGACGCAGGGGTAGGATTGCTGCGGCTGACCGAGTTCGGCGCAGAGCCGCGTGATACGACTCAGGTCGTAGATTATCGTTTCGCTATAGGTCATTGTACATTAACTTGAAAATCCAACTGCCCCTCGTTCTTGCGCGATTTGAGCCAACCGTAGAGGGGTGCGTCCACGTGGATGGCGACGCCACGACTGAGCATGTGAATGGCGTTCTGGCGACTGGGGTCGTAGATGTCTATCGTCAACCGCACGGGCCCCCTCGCGGCTTTCATGTGCTCGCTGAGGGATGTGGTCAATTCGCTGGAAAGTTGAGCAATGGGAATGGAGATGTTCAGTGCTTCGACCTGCTTGTCCTGCACTTCCGAAAGCATCTGGACACCCGTGATGCGCACTTCCCAATCGGCGTCATCGATCTTTGCCTCGTGGAACCACTTCTGTCCGGAACCGGCCTGCTGTAGCACGCCCGTGAGGTAGACATAGAGGTTCGGCTTGAGCAGGGGCGCGCAGACGCGATAGGCCTCGTCGAAGAGGACAAATTCATAACTGCCTGTATAATCCTCGATAGCATAGCGTCCATAAGGTTTGCCGGCTCGGGAGATAAGCTCATCTGCGCGAGTGACGATTCCACCGAGGTGTATCGGTCCATGGTGGCGTTCCACCCAGTCGTGGAGGCGCTGGGCCTCATCCGCAGACGAGGCAGTTTCAGAGGTTTGAGAAGTTTGAAAGGTTTGAGAGGTTTCAGGAGTTTCGGAAGTTTCAGGGTCTTCTTCGGCATTCATCGTCACTCCCTGCCAGTCGCGGATACGGATATGGCGGCGGCGACGGCCGTCCTTGGTTTCCTCCTCTTTCTCGTGCGACCGGAACCAGTTCAGTTCGGCGGCGTTCGTGTTGCCGAGGTTCCGAATCTCGAATTCGTACTCGTCCAGGGGGTGGGCGGAGAGGAAGATACCTATTAGTTCCTTCTCATGGTTGAGTCGTTCGATGGTCGACATTCGTTCGGCAGCGGGTAGGGGAGGTTGAGCAATGGCTGCTCCGCCCATGTCGCTGAACATATCTCCGAAGAGGGTGTTTTGGGCAGTGGTGCGGTCTGCCTGGTAGAGCTGTCCGTAGCGAACGAGGATATCGCTACCCAGTTCTCCGCGGTCGTTCACTCCCATCAGTTGCTCGCGGTAGAATCCGCTGTCGGCAAAGCAGTCCAGCGCGCCGGACATGGCCAGCGACTCGATAGCCTTCTTATTGCACGCACGGAGGTCGATTCGCTCCACAAAATCGTAGATGGACTTGTACGCCCCGTGCTCCTCGCGCTCGTGGATAATCGACTCGACGGCTGCTTCTCCGATGCCCTTGATTCCCCCGAGACCAAAACGAATCTGTCCCTGCTTGTTGACTGTAAAGTGCAGTGCCGATTCATTCACGTCCGGCGAGAGCACATCGATACCGAGGGCTTTGCACTCGTCCATGTACTTCGTGACGGTCTTGATGTCCGCCATTTCCGTGGTGAGGTTCGCGGCCATGAATTCCGCGGGGTAGTGGGCCTTGAGGTAACCGGTCTGGTACGCCACCCAGGCATAACAGGCTGCGTGCGATTTATTGAACGCATAGCTGGCGAACGATCGCCAGTCGTTGTAAATTTTCTTGAGGATAGCCTCGTCGTGTCCAAGCGCTTTTCCGCCCTCCAGGAACTTCTTCTCCATCTGCTCGACAATGGCGATTTTCTTCTTTCCCATCGCCTTACGCAGCGCATCGCTCTCGCCGCGGGTGAATCCCGCCAACTTGCGGCTGAGGAGCATGACCTGCTCCTGGTAAACGGTGACACCGTAGGTGTCCTTCAGGAACTCCTCCATCTCCGGCAGGTCGTACACGATGGGTTCTTCGCCGTGCTTGCGCTTGATGAAATTCGGAATGTACTGGATGGGCCCCGGTCGGTAGAGGGCGTTCATGGCGATGAGGTCCGTGATGACGGTGGGTTTGAGTTCACGGAGGTACTTTTGCATGCCGGGACTTTCGAATTGGAACACCGCAATCGTCTTGCCCTCCTGAAATAGTTTGTACGTCAGTTCGTCGTTCAGGGGGATGTGGTCGATGTCCACTTCTTCGCCTTTCGAGCGACGGATGAGCTCCAGGCACTCCTTGATGATCGTCAGGGTCTTGAGCCCGAGGAAGTCCATCTTAATGAGTCCCACGCTCTCGACGACGTGTCCGTCGTATTCGGTGACGAGTACGCGCTGGTTGCTGTCCTTATCCAGAACCGATGCCAGCGGTGCGAAGTTCGTGAGGTCATCCGCGCCGATGATGACGCCGCAGGCGTGAATGCCCACTTGGCGAATGGTGTCTTCCAGTTGCTCGGCATAGGTTAACATCTGACGCACCTCCGGTTCGCCGCATTGCAGCATATCCTTCAGTTCGTCGACGTACTTGTAGCAGTTACGGAGGTTAATCTTCGGCAGTTTGCCGTCCTTGTCTTTGAACTTCTCGGGGAACTCGTCCGGAACAAGTTTCTTAATCTCATTCACGCGAGCGAGAGGCACGCGCTGTACGCGCCCTACGTCCGCGAGGGCACTCTTCGTGGCCATGGTGCCGTAGGTGATGATATGCGCCACGTGGGTGCGGCCGTACTTCTGACTAATCCAATCGAGGACTTTGCCTCGTCCGGCGTCGTCGAAGTCCGTGTCGATATCCGGCAGACTGATTCGGTCGGGATTCAAGAATCGCTCGAACAGTAAATCATACGTTAAGGGGTCGAGGTCCGTGATATGCAGGCAGTACGCCACTACCGAACCCGCTGCCGAACCACGTCCCGGTCCGACGCTTACGCCCAGTTCTTCACGGGCGCCGCGGATGAAGTCCATCACGATGAGGAAGTAGCCCGGGAATCCCATGGTCTTCATCACGTGCAGCTCGAAGCGGATACGGTCGAGAATCTGCTTCTGACGGTCGGTGAGGTTCGCGGTATCGTGCAGCGCTTTGCGCAGTCCCTCTACGTTCTGCTCACTTTCGGTGAGCTCTCGCAGTTCGGGGTAGCGACGCCAAGCACCCTCCATCGTCAGTTGCTCGAGGTACTCGGCTTCGAACTTAATGCGGTACAGCCGATCGTATCCGCCCAGTTTCTTAATCTTCTTCTGCCCCTCTTCTTCCGGCAGCGGGTTGAGTCCCATATCGTCGGTCGTGAACTCCGTGTAGAGTTGCTCTTTCGTGTACTTCTGTCGGGTCTGCTCCTTTGTGCCGAACGACTCGGGAATGGGGAAGAGGGGCATAATCGGGTCGTGGTCAATATCGTATACCTCGACCTTATCGACAATCTCCTGGGTGTTGCTAAGTACCTCGGGGATGTCCGCGAAGATGGCCGCCATCTCCTCGGGGGTCTTGAGCCACTCCTGCTTGGTGTAGTGCATTCGTTTCTCGTCGTCCAGGTATTGGCCGGTCGAGATGCATATCAGTCGGTCGTGCGCCTCTCCATGCTCCTCCTCAACAAAGTGCGCATCGTTTGTCGCGATGACCTTCACGCCATGCTTGTGAGCCAAGTCTATCAGGACGGGGTTGACCTCCATCTGCCGTTGGTAGACCTCCTGGTCGCCACCGGGTTTATCCGTCTGGTGGCGCTGAATCTCGACGTAATAGTCTTCGCCAAAGAGCGACTTGAACCACTCGATGGCTTCCTCCACTTCCGTATAGTCGGGCGCGGAGGGATTGAGCCGCTGGGCAGCCATGACCTTCTGGCTCAGCTCGCCGCCGAGACAGGCGGACGAGGCGATGATTCCCTCGTGGTATTGCTCGAGCAGTTCCTTATCGATTCGGGGCGTGTAGAAATACGCGTCCTCCATGAATCCCGCGCTGACGATCTTACAGAGGTTATGATAGCCGGTCATGTTCTTGGCGAGCAAGATCAGGTGCCAACCGCTGCGGTCCTCCTTATGTCCCGCTTCCATGCTGTGCCTTCCGCGACGGGCGCAGTAGACCTCGCAACCCACGATGGGTTTGAAGGGTTCCTTGAGGCCCTTGCAGTAGTCCAGCAGTTCCTTGATACCATACATGTTACCATGATCCGTGAGGGCGATGGCGTTCATGCCGGTTCGAAGGCACTTATTGACGAGGTCCGGCACTTTCGACATGCCGTCCAGGATGGAGTAATGACTATGTACGTGTAGATGAGTAAAAGACATGGAGGTTAGCGGTTAGGGGTTAGCGGTTAGGGTTGCACCATGGTTACGTCGACATGGGGGTAGGCGAAGGCGAAGCCGTGTTTGGGAAGCTCGGTGTAGAGGTGCTCCTGGGTCTCGAACAGGACGGGCCAGTAGTTCTCCGTCTTGGTCCAGAGCCAGATGACGAACGTGATATCGTTGGCATTCAGGCTCTTGAGCCACACCCGAGGGTCTGCAATTTCGCGGTTGCTTTGATCAATCGCGGTCTCGTTTCCCGCATGGGGGTGATGGCTGCCGTGATGTAGCACCCGCTCATCCTTACTGAGCAGTTCCATCACGGTCTTGCGCAGCTCCTCGGTGTCCGTTCCGTAGGCCACACTAATCTCGATATCCACGCGGCGGAGGGGTTGCGCAAAGAGGTTATCAATCGTGCTGTTGGCCAGTTGACCGTTCGGCAGGACGACAATCCGGTTGTCGTACGTCAGGATCTTCGTCGCGACAATGCTCACTTCGACTACCGTGCCACTCACGCCCATCGCTTCGATGTAGTGGCCGACCTGGAAGGGCTTGAATACGAGCAGCATCAGTCCGCCGGCAAAGTTCTGCACCGTGCCCTGCAGGATAAGGCCGATAGCCATACTGCCGCCGGTGAGCAGGGCAGCGAGGGAGGTCGTGTTGACACCGAGGGTACTGATGGTCGTGATGACCAGGAGCACCATCAGCACAATCGAAACGAGCGAGACCACGAATCCAGACAGGGTCTGCTCCGTGTGCCGCCGCTCGAAAATCTTGCGCAGTAGTTTACTCAGGTACCGGATGGCATAGAATCCAACAACGTAGATGAGTATTGCTGCCAGGACCTTGATGCCAAATTGAATTCCCTGCTCCAGCAGGTTATGGGTGATGTTAATGTCCAGAAGCATGAGGTATAAGAGTTTAAAAGTTTAAGGGTTTAAGGGGTTAAGAGTTTAAGGGGTTAGTCGTACAATTTGTGCCTCAGGTAGTGCGAGCGGGCGAAGAGGTAATACCAGACTGCGCCGCTGGCGTTGATGGCCACCATGATCCAGAACGCGGGTTCGTAGCCCAGGTACTCCGTCAGTACGCCACCGAGGGCCATACCAATACCCATACCCAGGTCCCAAGCGGTGAGGATGGTCGAGTTGGCGGTGCCGCGCTGGTTATGCTCGGCGAGGTTGATGAACATATTCTGGAACGCGGGCCAGGTGTGGCCATTGCCGAGGCCAATCACGAACGGTGCTGTGTAGTAGGCCACTTCACGGATGTCTATTCCGAGCAGGGTGTAGGTTCCCAGCGAGCGGTCGCTGCTGAGCGCAAAGATAACATAGCCGATGAGCGAAACCGTGAATCCGAAGTTCGCATTATGCACCACATCTCCGTGTCGGAGCGAGTGGGCACCCGTGAGGCGCGAGACGATGAGGCCGATAGCCAGCAGGGCGAAGAACAGTCCTGTGCCGCCGGTGATACCCAGTTCATCGCGACCGAAGATAGCCACGAAGGTCGAGAGGATGGAGTAGCTCACGCCCAGCGTGAACATCGCGATGAACAGCGCCCAAGCGGGGATGAGGAAGAACCGGTCGAGGCTGATCACCTGTCGCTGAACGGGTTCCCGCAGTTTTAGACGTAGGGTGGCGCAGAGGATGACACCCGCGAGCGACACCAGAAAACTGAGCAGAAACAGCAGTTGGTATGAAGGATGCGCCGCGAAGATGGCTAATGCCAATGAGGGCGAAAGGGCGGTCGCGATGTTGTTACTCAAGCCGTAGTAGCCGATTCCTTCCGTCCGGCGGGAGGGGTTCAGACTGTCCACCGCTACCGTCGAGAGCGACACACCGGTCGCTCCGAACGGGGCACCTTGCAGGGTGCGGAAGAGGGCGAACATCGTCAGCGTTCCCGCCACCATATATCCCAGGAACAACGCCGTTGTCAGGCCAAAGAAAAACAACAGGACGGCCTTGCGGGGAAAGGAGTCGACAATCCAACCGCTAAACGGTCGCATGGCGAGTGCTGTGGCCGAATAGCCGAACAGCACGAGTCCGATGGTGTCCTTCGAGGCACCAAAGGTGTCGCTGAGATAGAGCGGCAAGAGTGGCACAACCAGCATGAAGGCAAAGTTCATCAGAAAATTTCCCAGCCATATCTTGACATAATTTGCTGTCAGCAGTCGCTCTTGCATAGTTAGTAATTGGGGTGCAAATACGGTTTATTTATCGGGTTCGAAGACAAAATCAGCGTCTACATATCCTTTCTTGAAGGCTTTTGGGGAGAACTGCTCCGTCTTCTTGTGGAGGCAGCGGACCTGCTTGAGCAGTCGGGTCGCCCTAAACGCATCGTCGCCTACGGATTCCGTCTTGGCGGGTAGGCAGATATCGCTCAGAAGTTCACATCCCGCAAAGGAAACAGATCCGACATCCGAGGTATTCAGCGGAATGCGGATGCTGCGCAGATTGTGGCACAGGCAGAACATGTAGGGACTAATCATATTGGCCTCCGTGTGGCAGTATATCGTGCACACCCCGTCGTTGCGTCGGACTACATAGCCCGGCTGATCGTTCAAGCTGGCCTGCACATAGTATGTCCATGCCTGTGGGGACATGTGGTCAAAGTTGAAGTTGTGCGTGTTCGTTTTCTCTCCGGTGACCCGATCGACACTCCAGCTCCTTCCGGCCGGACCATGCGCCACCTCGGCGTAGAAACAGGTCTTGGTCTCCGTCTTGAACTTAGCCTTGCTTAGGTCCAGTACTTGCAATCGACCGGAGGGGGCAAAGTAATCTTGTGTCTTACCCGGAGCGCCAAGCATATAGCGCAGTACGCGCACGTCGTCATTTCCCAGTGGACCGGATAGTGTGAGAGCGGTTATGTGCAGCTGCTCATCCCCGCTGAGCGAATCGCGAAGCGTGTTCGGTTTCTTGAGCTTCAGCGTCCGCTCCACATGCTGCCCGCGGTCGGGCATGATCCCCGTGAGCACGTAGCGGAAGGGGAAAATCGTATCGTTGGTGTTGCTGATATGCGTTCGATAGTAACCGTTGTATAGCCCTCCCCAGCCCAGATTGAAATGCAGGAATCCGTCCTTGCAACCGTCTGCCAGGAAGGCGTGGTCCTTCGTCGCAACAATGGTGGGTCGACCTTGGTCGAGCTCCCTGTGTATCAGTCCGACAATCGTATCGCGGTTGTACGACTGGCAGTAGCGGATGCCGATGTCGAATCCCCAGAACTCGATGAGTCCCGAACGGGCGTTGTCCAGACTTGCACTGGTGTTCTGGTGGCCAAAGGATGCCCCCAGAGAGGCTGTGATGGCGGTTATCAGTTGGCTGATATACATCTTGGACAGCGTGTCGCAATGGCGCGTATAGTCATCGTGACCGTATTTGGCCCAGTCCATCGTGACCTGACTGAAATCCTTCTCGATATAGTGCTTCCGGTCGTGGTGTCGGTACTTGTAGACTCCTCTTCCCACAGACGGAAAGCGGTAGTAGGCCATGATTTGGGCACATGCGGTCGGCACACAACCGGTGATGGTCTTTTTGCCCTTCAGGATGGGGCAGAAGAGGTTATAGGGCTCTTTTTGACTGAATCGGATACCTCCCAGCAGGGGCTTGACCTGCTCCTTCTCGGGCGTATAGACCGAACTGGGAGCCTGGAGCGGTAGGACGGCGGCACCTGACTCCAGAGCGGCCAATTGACTGTGATAATAGGCCTCCAGACCGCTTATGTCGGAGAGTTTAATCTGTGCCGACTCGGTGCTCCAGAACAGCACCGGACTATCCATCCAGCGATGAAACCGACTGTTCGCCACACCAATGGATATTTTCTTCCACGGGTCCCCAAAGATGGTCATGTACTCATCGTTACTCCCCATCCTCATGCGGCAGGAGTCGGTATTG
>X369_Koala__coassemble_220_pt1 | contig 11348 bp, 9 predicted proteins | sample X369_Koala__metabat2_high_PE_004 | metagenome-assembled genome bin X369_Koala | reverse complement strand
AACAAGAATAGCGCTGGTTTTGTAAAACCACAATACAATGACTTCAGAAGAATTAATCACCAAGGTTCGCCGCATCGAGATCAAGACCCGCGGACTGAGCCGCAACATCTTCGCCGGCGAATACCACAGCCAGTTCAAGGGCCGCGGTATGGCCTTCAGCGAGGTGCGCGAGTACCAGCCCGGCGACGACGTCCGCTCCATCGACTGGAACGTCACTGCACGACTCTCCAAGCCTTACATCAAGGTGTTCGAGGAGGAGCGCGAACTCACCGTCATGTTGCTCATCGACGTTTCCGGCAGCCGTAACTTCGGTACCATATCGACGACCAAGCGCGAGATGATGACCGAGGTCGCCGCCACCCTGGCCTTCTCCACCATCCAGAATAACGATAAGGTGGGCGTCATCTTCTTCTCCGACCACGTCGAGAAGTACATCCCTGCCGCCAAGGGTAAGAGCCACGTGCTCCATATCATCCGCGAACTGCTGACCTTCGAGCCCGACCATCAGGGCACCGATATCCCCGCCGCGCTCGAGTACTTCGCCTCCGCCCAGAAGCGACGCTGCACCGCCTTCCTTATCTCGGACTTCATCGGCATCGATGGCAGTCTGGAGAAGCCCCTCATGGTCGCCGCCAACCGCCACGACATGTGCGCCATCCGCATCTACGACCGACGCGACGCGGAGCTGCCCAATATCGGCCTCGCGAAGCTCCACGACCCCGAGACCGGCGAGCGACGCTATGTCGACACCGCCCTCAGCAGCGTCCGCTCGGCCTACGCCGACTCCTTCCGCCAGCAGTCCGAACTGCTTGAGCGACTGCTCGCCAAAACCGCCACCCGGCATATATCCATCCTCACCAGCGACGACTACGTCCGTGGCCTCATGCAACTATTTCACTAGCAAATAAGCAAATCCGCAAATTCGCAATATGTTCTCTCTACTACTCAGTATCGTCATCAGCGCCAGCATCGACAGCGCGGCTATCAAGCTCGGTGACCAGTGTCACCTCACGCTGGAGGCCACCGCCGACTTGCCCGCCGACATCCGCCTGCCTCGTTATCCCGACAATGTACTCATTCCGGGCATCGAGTGCGTCAACCGCGGGCCCATCGACACCACGATGGACGAGTCTGCCCACCGCATCACCCTCAGTCAGCGCATCACGCTGACGAGTTTCGAGGACTCGCTCTACGCCATCCCGCCCCAGCCCTTCGTCATCAACGGCGACACCCTATGGGCACAGCCGATGGCCCTCAATGTCATCCAGCCCTTCGTGCTCGACACCACCGATGCCATCACGGATATCAAGCCCCTCATGCCGCCACCCTACTGGTGGTGGGAGGTCTGGCGCTGGATCTTCCTGGCGCTCGGTATCATCCTGCTGGCCGCCCTCGGTTACCTGGGCTACTGGTACTACCAGCGTCGTAAGAAGCGCAAGACCGAAGCCGTCGTCGACAACCGCCCCGCCGAGGTCATCGCCCTGGAGCGACTCGACCTCATCCGCTCCACGAAGGTGTGGCGCGTCGGCCGAGAGAAGGATTATCACACCGAACTCACCGACACCGTCCGCGACTATATCGGCCGCCGGTTCGCTATCCGCTCGACCGCCAAGACCAGCGACGAGACCCTCCGCGCTCTCGAAGGTGAGATGCGCGACCAGCAGCCCCTCTACGACCGACTGTCATCCATGCTCCGGCTGGCCGACCTCGTCAAGTTCGCCAAGTGGCAAGCCACGCCCGAGGAGAACGAGCAGTCCCTGTCCACCGCCTACGACTTCGTCCATGACACCACCCCCGTCGAGGCCCCCGACGCCCCTCCCGCTAACCCCTAACCCCTAACCGCTAAACTGAATCCGCAATGACTTTCATTCATCCATATTACCTCCTGCTCCTGCTGCTCCTCATCCCGGTCATCGGCTGGTACATCTATGCCCTGCACCGCTCGGAGGCCAGTCTGCAGCTGAGCAGTACCTCGGCTTTCCGCCGACTCGCGCGCAGCCCGCGCACGTACCTTATCCATATCCCCTTCGTGCTCCGCGTCATCGCCATCGTCTGCCTCAGCGCCGCCCTGGCCCGACCGCAACTCACGAACAGCTGGCATAACCAGTCTACCGAGGGTATCGATATCATGATGGCCCTCGATGTCAGCGGCACCATGCAGGCCGAGGACCTGCGCCCCACCCGACTCGAAGCCGCCAAGGACGTCGCCTGTCGCTTCGTCATGGACCGACCCAACGACGCCATCGGACTCGTGGTATTCGCCGGCGAGTCGTTCACCCAGTGCCCCCTCACTACCGACCACGCGGTGCTCGTTAACCTCTTCCACGACGTCCACTTCGGCATGATAGAGGACGGTACCGCTATCGGTCTGGGACTCGCTAACGCCATCAACCGCATGAAGGACGCACCCGAGAAATCGAAGGTAATCATCCTCCTCACCGACGGCTCGAACAACTGCGGCGACATCGACCCGCTCACCGCCGCCGACATCGCCCACACCTACGGCATCCGCGTCTACGCCATCGGCGTCGGCAGCCACGGTGAGGTACCTATCACCATCGACACCCCCTACGGACGACAGCATGTCACCATCGACTCGGAGTTTGACGAAGCTACCCTCCGCCAGATTGCCGCCACCACCGATGGCGCCTACTTCCGCGCTACGGATAATAAGTCCCTCCAGGCCGTCTACGACCAGATCGACCAACTCGAGAAATCGAAGATCCGCGTCACCGAGTTCCACCGCTACGACGAGGGCTTCATGCCCTGGCTCATCGCCGCCGCCATCGCCCTCCTCCTCGAGATCCTCCTCCGCTACGCGGTGCTAAGGACAGTTACTAACTAACCCCTAACCCCTAACCCCTAACCGTTAACCGTTAAACTTTTAAACTGTTAACCTATTAAACTTTTATGTTCCGTTTTGCTAACATATGGGTTCTGTGGTTCCTACTCCTCATACCCGTCCTGACCGCGATGCATATCGCCATCAGTTATACCAAGCGTCGTCAGCTCCGCGCCTTCGGCGACCCCGAACTCGTCTCGCAACTCGCCCCGAACCGGAGCACCGTCCGCACGCACGTTAAGTTCGCACTCACGATGCTCGCCCTCGCCCTGCTCATCTTCGCCGCTGCCCGACCCCAGTCCGGCACCAGCGAACAGACCGTGCGGCACGAAGGCATCGATGTCATGGTCGCCCTGGATATATCCAACTCCATGCTCGCCCGCGATGTCGCTCCCTCCCGCCTCGATAAGGCCAAGCAGATGCTCACCACCATGGTCGACCGCATGGATAACGACCGCATCGGACTCGTTATCTTCGCCGGCGACGCCTACGTCCAACTGCCTATCACCTCCGACTACGCCTCCGCTAAGATGTTCATCTCCTCCCTCTCGCCGGACCTCATCCGCACCCAGGGAACCGCTATCGGCGCCGCCATCCATGCGGCTATCCGCGGCTTCGGAGACACCGAGACACCCGTCGGACGGGCAATCGTCCTCATCACCGATGGCGAGAACCACGAGGACGACGCCCTCGCCGCTGCCCGCGAGGCCCACGACCTCGGTATCCGTGTCTTCGTCATCGGCGTCGGTCGACCCGATGGCGCACCCATCCCCATCCCCGGTACCGACCAGTTCCATACCGACCGCTCGGGTAACGTAGTCGTCTCGCGTCTCAACGAGGATATGTGCCGCCAGATAGCGGCCGCCGGACAGGGTATCTACGTCCGCTGCGACAACACCAACACCGCTATGCGCGCCCTCCAGCACGAACTGTCTTCCCTCAAGAAGGCCGAGACCGAGTCCACCTCCTACACCGCCTACAACGAGCAGTACCAGTCCTTCGTGCTCTTCGCCCTGCTCATCCTTGTGCTGGAGTTCTTTATCTTCAACCGCAAGAATAAGTCCATCATGCGTCTCAACCTCTTCTCCCGCCACAGCAGCAACTCTGCAAATCCGCAAATAGGCAAATCCGCAGCCCTCCTGGCCTTCCTGGCCATCACCGCCACCGCCTTCGCCCAGTCCGAAGCGCCCCATATCCGCAAGGGCAATAAGCAGTACGACGCCCAGGACTACAACGCCGCCATCACCTCCTACCGGCGGGCATTGGACCGCAACGACCAGTCCACCCCCGCCCTCTATAACGAGGGCAACGCCTACGTCCGCCTCGGTCAGGACTCGGCGGCCATGTCCGCCTACGTCGCGGCCCTGGAGAGCCTGGGCGAGGACAAGAGCTCTTCCCCCCACGAGCGCGCATCTATCTACCATAATATGGGCAACATCTTCTACGCCCACCAGCAGTACGACCGCGCCGTCGCCGTCTACCGCGACGCCCTCCGCCTCTGCCCCTCCGACGACGACACCCGCTATAACCTCATTAAGGCCCAGCAGAAGCTCAAGCAGCAACAGCAGTCCGGCGGCGGTCAGAACAACAAGCAGCAGCAGAATAAGGACCAACAACAACAGCAACAGCAACAACAGCAGCAACAGCAACAGCAACAGCAGCAGCAACAGCAGGATCCGAATAAGATGGATAAACAAACGGCCGACCAGATCCTCCAGGCTCTGGAGCAGGACGAGCAGCAGACCCAGCGCAAGCAGCAACACCAGCAGTCCGGCTCCCGCCGCCTCGAACAAGACTGGTAGCAAATAAACAAATACGCAAATGAACAAATTAGCAACCCTCCTGGCCTTCTTGGCGCTCACCTCTCCCGCCTTCGCGGACGAGGTCACGCTCAGCGTCGACGCCCCACGTCAGGTGGTCGTCGGCAACCCCTTCCAACTGACCTACTCCGCCAACGACCACGTCTCCGACCTCCGCGCACCGGAGTTCACGGACTTTGACTTGCTCGCCGGACCCTACACGTCCCAGAGCAGCTCCATGTCCTTCGTCAACGGTCACCGCTCCTCGTCCTTTACGATGACCTTCACCTACACCCTCCGCGCCCGACGCGCCGGCACCTACACCCTGTCGCCCGCCTCCGTCTCTGCCGGTGGCCGTCGCGTGAGCTCTTCCGGCATCCGCATCACCGTCCTCCCCGCCGACCAGCAACCCGATAACTCCTCCAACCCTTCCAACTCTTCAAACTCCTCAAACTCCTCCAACTCCTCTTCCTCCTCCGGCCAGCTCTTCGTCCGCACCATCGTCTCGAAGTCGCATGTCGCTGAGCAGGAGGCACTCACCCTGACCTACAAGCTCTACTTCGCGAACGTCGATGTCGCCCAGCTCACCAATAACGTCAAGCTCCCCGACTTCACGGGTTTCCTCAAGCAGGACATCGCCCTCGGCGAGCACCAGGCGGAAATGGAGCACTACAACGGCCGCAACTACCGTACCTATACGATCTTCCAGACCCAACTCTACCCCCAGCATGCCGGTAAGATCCATATCGACCCCGCCTCCTTCGAGGCCATCGTCCGCGTCCCTGCCCAGCGACAGGTACGCTCTATCTTCGACGACTTCTTCGATTCCTACCAGAACGTCTCCCGCACCCTGCCCGCACCCGGTGTAGACATCACCGTCGACGCCCTGCCTGCCGGCAAGCCGGCCGACTACTGTGGCGCCGTCGGACACCTGTCCCTCACTGACGACATCTCCGCACGGTCCGTCGCCGCCAACGAGGCCATCACCCTCCGGCTCGCTATCCGCGGAACCGGAAACCTCAAGCTCATCAAGACCCCCACCATCGACTGGCCCGAAGGATTCGAGGCCTACGACCCCAAGGTCACCAACAACTCCCATAGCACCGCCGCCGGCATGTCCGGTACCAAGTCTATCGAGTACCTCGTCATCCCCCGCGCCGCGGGCGACTACACCATCCCCGCGGTCCACTTCTCTTACTACGATACGGACGCTAAGTCCTATCGCACCCTCTCCGCCGGACCTTACGCCATCCATGTCGACCGCGCCTCCGGCGCTTCCGCCGACGCCTCCGCCTCCGACAATAGCGGCTATTCCAACTATGTCGACCGCGAGGACATCCACCAGCTCGGCAACGACATCCGCTATATCCATACCGGTGCCGCCCGTCCTGCGGCTGGTCAGCGCCTCACGCTCAGTCCCCTCACCATCGCCCTGCTCTATCTCATCCCCACCCTGCTCACTATACTCCTGCTCGTCCTCATGCATCGCCGCATCCAGCTCATGGCCGACGCCGCCTATATGCGCCTCCGCCGCGCTAAGCGCGCTGCCGCCGTGCACCTCAAGGCCGCTTCCCGCGCCAAGGATGACCTCAGCTTCTGGACTGAGATTGAGCACGCCTGCCGCGCTGCCGAACCGTATGTCGATGTCAGCGCCGTGCTCGAGCGGGCCGAATTCGCCCGCTACGCCCCCTCCGCCGCCGGCACCCACGAGGACATCCTCACCCAAACCAAATCCCTCCTCACCCAACTGGACGCCGTCAAACTCTAACAAATAAGCAAATGAACAAATTCGCAACCCTCCTGGCCTTCCTGGCCATCACCGCCACCGCCTTCGCGGCGGACACATCGCTGGCCGACAGCCTCTATGCCGCCGGCCAATACGCCCGGGCCGCCGACCTCTACCGCACGGAGCTGAAAACGAATCCCTCCGCCGACCTGTACTATAACCTGGGTAATGCCTGCTTCAAGCAAGGCGACCTCGCCCAGTCTATTCTGGCCTACGAGCGCTGCCTCCGACTCGACCCGGGGTATGACGATGCCCGATTCAATCTCGCTTTTGCCCAGTCTCGCATCACCGATAAGATCCCTGCCGACGAGGGTTTCTTCCTCGCCAACTGGCTTCGCGATGTCCGCGACCGGGTATCGGTATCGGCCTGGTTGTGGACTTCCGTCGTCTGTTTCTGGCTCATGCTCGTGGGGATTCTCGCCTTCCTGCTCTGTAAGAACACCGTCCTCCGCAAACTGGGATTTTTTGGAGCGCTTCTGTTTTTAGTCTTTTGTGTCTATACGGGTATTAACGCCGGTTCGCTCGATGCGCGCAACGCCGAGCGGGCCGAGGCGGTCATCACGCGGGGTATCGTGAACGCCAAGTCCAGTCCCTCCGCGGCCGGCACGGACCTCTTCACCCTGCACGAGGGCACCTCCGTCACCATCACCGAGACCGTCTCCGACTGGGTCAACATCCACGTCGGCCAGCACGACGGCTGGGTCCCCGCCGCCTGCCTCGAGCGCATCTAGCCCCCCCCTGACCACGCCCCCCATCCATTGATAACCTGGCCATAACGAATCTTATTTTATAAGTCCCGCCCCTACGCTCGTCGGGGAGCATCCGCCCTTTCTACCTGGCTGTTGCCCCCCTTGCCGCGTGGCGCTCCCTCTATTGCCCTTGTGCCTACCCTGCTAATATGTATCGTCTGCCCGAGGTCTTTATTTGTATCGTCTGCCCGAAGCCTTGTCTGCCTAAACACTTACCTTCCCCTCCGCCACCCAGCGCCCCGCGGCCGTTAGAGGACCGATGGCGGTACTGAGTCCCGCCACATGTCCGATTACCGGCCGCTCTACCCCTCCATCCTTTGCCAAAAGCTCCCCATACAAAAATGGGCGCCTTTCGGGCGCCCATTTGTTAGTTTTTTGTTCCTATTGATTCTTGAATGCTTTTTCGGATGATTGGTATTGCAGTGGGAATGAAGTGGTATCCGCTATTGGGGTCGAACTGACGGGCGGCAAGCAGATAGCCCTCTACCCCTGCCTCCAGCAGTTCAGCAGGAGTTCGTCCCCGGTTCAGGTAGTTCTTCGCGACAGCGGCTACGAATCGCTTGCAATAATACCGCAACTGTTTCTCGGCTTCGGCATCCCCCTGACGATAGCGGCTCTGCCATTCCAGCAGTTGCTCTGTCGAGATAAACGGGATATCCGCCACCTCGGGATAGACCTCAACAGCCGTAGGAGAGGGCTCGATGTACTCTTGCGGAATCCGGTTTTTTATATAATACTCTATTCCGGATTTGTCGAGCAGCTCACCGAGGGTGAAGGATACTGTGGTACTCAGACTGTTCTTGGCGCCCTTGCGGGACGTGGCCTCCAGGGTTTCGTAGATGACGTCCTGGTCGTCAATCAGTTCCATCCTCACTTTCAGTTTCCAGTCCTTCGGCATCTCGCGGCTGAGGATTTTTTCGATGGCTTGGGCGTGGAGTGTAACGGTCTCATCCAGTACGCGGTCGTGGGCCTCTTGGTGCGCCTGGGCCATCTTTTTCTTGAAATGGTCTGCCAGAACCTTGTTCTGCAGACGCTGTGCATGTCTTTCTTCTTTCGTCATAATAAAACTTGCTTATATATTATTATACGAAAAAGGATGGCGCAAATCGGTCCAATTCGCGTCATCCTATGCAGAAAGTTTGCAGACAGGTGTATATTTACCTAAAAAGGTATATCCCCCAACTCTTCGTCATAGCTATCGGATTGTTCCGGTTCGTGGCTATAGTCCTCGAAATACGATTGGTACGCCGCAGGGCAGCAATCGCGGAGAACTTCAATGACTTTATTGGCGTGAGTCAGACTCGGATTGGGTTCCATCTCCAATAGTTTTTCCTCCACCCGGTCGGCATAATGGAGGTACTCCTCGACGCCTGTAGCACCCAGCAGACCGCCAAAGAGTAATAGATCGCTGATGGTGGGATATTCCGAGAGACGCATCCAGTAGGTCTGGTCGCTGCGACGCGACCGACGATAGTTCGGGAATCGCTCATCGGGTTTGGTCAACTTGTGTGGCTCGCATACCCAGAGGTGCGACAGGACATACAATTCTGCCGTGGCGCGATACAAGTCCTGCAACCAGATGTCTGAGTCAAACGGTTGGTGGCGACTATAAGCAAGTCGGTAGTAGTCCCCAACATGCAGTCTTTCTTTCTCCACCACAAACCCGGATTGGTTTGCCAGTCGCAAACAGAGGTAGTAGTAAAGCGTCGGATTACTATCCTCTCCCTCGGGTCGGACTATTTCTTGCTGGTGTTCCGACAAGAACTCCTCCGTGTCTTGACGAAGTAGCACCCGTGAAGCCCAAAAGCATACTTCGCTTACTTTCTGCTCCCGGGCTTTCTGCCAAACCTGCTCCACCAGCGGCAGCTCCGACCCGTCCCAACGATCCATCGACAGCCGACAACCCTTCAGCCAGTCCGTCTTGCATGTTCCTTCTAAAAGAGTCTTTCGGATAGCCAGCTGCAGGTCTGCATCCAGGTACTCATAGCGCGCCAGCAACTCTCGACGGGCAGTAGCAACTCGCTTGCTCTTCTTGTTCTGAAAATCTGCCAGCAGTTTTTTGGCTGGTGAATTGTAGTGAACCGGTCGGATGTAGTCCGCCTTAGGCGGATTCATGAATAGCGCAAAATGAATCAGATGTCCCCGAGCACCAAAGTCCTGGTTCCGCTCCAGCAGTTCTTTCTTTTCTTTCAGGCTGAGCCCGGTTAGCCATAGGTTTGCCTCCCTGTAATCCACCGGCAGGAACTCGACTCCATAGAAATCATCGCTCTCTCCCGATACCCTTCGGCGATGCTCAATCAGCGCGTCGATTGCCGCCTCGCGTTCCTCTAAACTTTTCATTTTTTTTCTTTCGTTTTTTGAATTGGACTGCAAAGATACAAAAAAAATTTGAATTACGAAAATTTTCAAACAAAAAAATGCAGTTAGTCGAGTACGATGCTTAATTTATCCGAGATTTTCTCCGTGGTTGTGAACACCTTATATCTTTGGATGCCGTCCATGTCGTAGGTGGCATGCTCGTCCTTGTGGATAGGAATAACGCCAATAGTGGGATTGACTGTCTGGCAGACTTCCTCCAGCGTAGCAATATCGGCATGTCCGCTGGTGTGGAAGCCATCTCGTGTACCATCCAAAATGCGACCATTGAATAGGCTGCGGATTTTTACAATATTCTCGTTGGTGTATTCCTTTCCTTCTTCTGCATATCCGCTCCACATGGAATAGATGAGCCACGGTTCCTCATCGAAATTTTTCGCCAATATGCGTTGAACCTTATCCAACGCGCTGCTTCGTATAGGCATAAGGAAACCATCACCCTTCAAGGGGCAAAAGTTAAAGAGAGAGGATTTCTTGCCTGCATACTTTGTAAACAAATCCAGCACACCCTGCTGATAGTCATCAACAAAGAATCCTCGATGCGTTATCCGACACGCATCGTGGAATGATGCGAGTCGGTCCAGATCCGTGGAGGAGCAGAGAGCAAAGATGTATTTATGTTCCCGTAGTGCCTTTATGACATTCTGTTTGATATCAACCTCGCGAAGAACTGTCTCTTGCCTTCGACCAAGCATCGTTCCTTCCGTAATCAGGATATCGACCTTACGAACAAATGTATTCAGCATGGGGAACAACCCTTTCCCGAGGTATCCGTGTCGACGGAAATCTCCCGTGTGAAGGATATTCAGTCCATCGCACTCAATCAGGAACATGTATGCATCAAATGCGGAGTGGCTCACAAAGTATGGAGTCACCTTGATTTTGTCCGAGCCATCATATTCTACCGGTTTTCCAGCCGTATAGGACTTCATGCGCTTGACGGACTCAATTTGCTTTGATTGGTCTTTGCGTGCGTTGAGTGCCTGATATTTGCAGAGCATTACCTCCTGGGCGCCAGCCCCCATGAATTGCGGTATCTGAGGGTCAACCAGATGGTGCAAGCCGGTGTGGTCACCGTGATAGTGCGTATAGAAAATGGCATTGACACCTCGAGTCAGTTCTGCCACGTCTTCCTCAGTATACTCTTTCTTCTTATTTCCGGGCAGGTTGCTACCCAGGTCGATGATGATCTTGCAGCCCTCATGCTCAATGATGGTGATGCAACCCCCAATTTGGTTGCCACGATGAATGGTTATGGTCATGTTATTTTTGCAAAACTTCTGTTAGCGTTCCTTGGAAGGATGATGGATTCCCATCCTTATCTACTTGATAATACAGCGTATATGGGTGTAAGGTTACGTTCAAGCCAGGCACCTCTATCTCTGCCATTTCTCCCTCCTCAGATTTACCATCTAAAGGCATTAAAGTGACGACATCAAGGTGTATATGATTATCGACAGGTTTTTTATTCTCCTGGTCTCTAAAAAAATTCCACCATTTTCTCCCGCTCTTACTGCGAAGAAGATGCGCCACAAAAGTCGCATAGGTTATCGCTTGAAACATGGCCACCTTTTGACTCTCCGATTCTTTGTTCTCGTCCTTCAGTTCAATGATTGCAAACCGATGCTCATTATTAGCGTGCTTAACCCGGGCAAGTATATCAATTCCTCCTCCAGCCGCCCCTTCTTTAGCTCCTTTTTTAGAAGAGTCGAGAGAAATTGTTGGCACATGAGTACTGGCCTTTAATGGTGTAGTAAGATAAAAAAATTTGCCACCAAGTCTTACTGGCTGAATGT
>X369_Koala__coassemble_219_pt1 | contig 11387 bp, 10 predicted proteins | sample X369_Koala__metabat2_high_PE_004 | metagenome-assembled genome bin X369_Koala | reverse complement strand
GCGAGTAAATAGCGTTGCATAGTACGTATAAAATCAAATTATGGTGCAAATTTACAAAAAGAAACTGAGAAAAACAAGAATAATTTGAAAATGTCATTTTTTTTTTTTATCTTTGAATTCAATAATGCATGCGCGCGCACTCGGGCGCGAGCGCAGATAAGAGAGGAATATTAAAAACATCAAAATATGGAAGACGAAAACGAAAAGTATGATGGCTCAAGTATTCAAGTACTTGAGGGACTGGAGGCGGTGCGCAAGCGTCCGGCCATGTACATCGGTGACATCAGCCAGAAAGGCTTGCATCACCTGGTGTATGAGGTAGTGGACAACTCGATAGACGAGGCGCTGGCCGGATTCTGCAACCACATCGAGGTGGACATTAACGAAGACAACAGCATCACCGTTCAGGACAACGGCCGTGGTATCCCCGTGGATATGCACCCGAAGGAGCATAAGTCGGCTCTGGAGGTCGTGATGACGGTATTGCACGCCGGAGGTAAGTTCAACAAGAACAGCTACAAGGTATCCGGCGGTCTGCACGGCGTAGGTGTGAGCTGCGTAAACGCACTGTCAACAAAGTTGCACGTGGAGGTATACCGCGACGGAAAGATCTACATGCAGGAGTACGCGAAGGGCAAACCGACCTGCGAGGTGCACATCATTGGCGAATACGATACGACGAAGCGCGGAACGGGTACGAAGGTACAGTTCTGGCCGGACGGAAGTATCTTCACGGAAACGGTGTACCAGTACGACATCCTAGCGAACCGTATGCGCGAACTAGGATACCTGAACGCAGGCGTGAAGATTACCCTGACCGACCACCGCGAGCCGCAAAAGCAAGAGGTATTCTATAGCGAGAAGGGCCTGAGCGAGTTCGTTCGCTACATTGACCAGACGCGTATCCCCCTGATTAGCGATGTCATTCACCTCAACACGGATAAGTACGGCACGCCCGTCGAAGTAGCCATGATTTACAACGGCGACTTCAACGAGAATGTGCACTCGTATGTGAACAATATCAACACGATTGAGGGCGGCACCCACGTGGCTGGATTCCGCGCCGCGCTGACCCGCGTGATGAAGAAGTACGCCGAGGACAGCAAACTGCTGGAGAAGGCGAAGCTGAAGGACAAGGACGGCAATTCCACCATCGACCCGAACGACTTCCGCGAGGGACTGACAGCAGTCATCAGCGTAAAAGTAGCCGAACCGCAATTTGAGGGACAGACCAAGACAAAACTTGGCAACAGCGAGGTAGCCGGTATCGTAAGTGCCGCCGTAGGAGAGGCCCTGACGAACTACCTGGAAGAACATCCCGATGATGCGAAGAAGATTGTGGAGAAGGTCATCCTGGCAGCACAAGCCCGTATTGCAGCCCGCAATGCCCGTCAGAGCGTGCTCCGCAAGTCGCCGTTGAGCGGTGGTGGACTGCCAGGCAAACTGGCCGACTGCTCGAGCAAGGACCCCGAGGCCTGCGAGTTGTTCCTGGTCGAGGGAGATTCGGCCGGTGGTACGGCCAAGACCGGTCGCGACCGTGTGCATCAGGCCATCCTGCCGCTGCGCGGTAAGATCCTGAACGTCGAGAAGGCGATGGAGCACCGCGTGTTCGAGAGTGAGGAGGTTCGGAATATCTTCACGGCCCTCGGTATCACCTTCGGCACGGAAGATGATCCAAAGGCGCTCAACCTGAGTAAGATCCGTTATCACAAGGTCATCATCATGGCGGATGCCGATGTCGATGGTGCGCATATCGCAACGCTGATTATGACGCTATTCTTCCGCCACATGAAGGAAGTCATTGAGCAAGGTCACCTCTACATCGCCATGGCTCCGCTCTATATGTGCTCGAAGGGTAACTACAAAGAGTATTGTTGGAACGACCAACAGCGGTTTGACTTCATCCAGAAATACGGAGGAGGCGACGAGAAGCTCATCAAGACTCAGCGCTACAAAGGTCTGGGTGAAATGTCGGATGAGCAGCTGTGGGAAACGACAATGGATCCCGAGCGCCGTCTGCTCAAGAAAGTAACCATCGAGAACGCTGCTGAGGCCGACCGCACCATCGCGATGCTGATGGGTGATGACGTAGAACCCCGCCGTGTGTTCATCGAAGAAAACGCAACATACGCAAATATTGACGCATAATAATTATCCAATATGAAAAACAATAACATTGAAAAGAAGATAAACGAAGTAGAGGCCATCCTGGCCCGTTACCACGAGATTGAGCAGTCTGACATTCTCAAGGAGTACATGCAGCTCAAGGACACGATTGAGTCCCTAGCATTCCGGATGGATAAGCGGAAGGCTCTGGAGACCCGATTCGAGGAAACCGAGGCGTACTCGGAGCTCAAGGGAGTTAAGAAACTGTTCCGTCACGCGATTGCCCATCGGTGGAATCGCAAGCGTAAGTCGCGTTGGAATGCCACGGAGCAGGGCAAGAAAGACATCCGCTTCACCAAACTAGGTAAAAACAACGATATCCTGACGTACCTCAAGGCGGATGCCAAGCAAATAGCCGAGTGGGAGAGTTATAAGACCCTGATTAACGACGACCTGAACAACGCCGCGAATTGGGATGCCGGATTCCCTGTTCCTGCCGGAATGAAGAGCGTATTCTCGTCCGCGAAGCAAGGTGCGGCCATCACCGGGCATAACCACAGTTGCTCGGACTCAGTGCTAAGTCTGGAGGTAAGGAAGGAGCACGTAAAGACCAGCGCATGGGACAAGACGCACGGCTTCTACCCGGCTGAGTTCAACTACACCGGTGACGTGATGAATACGGCCGCTCACTTCACAATGAGCAAGGGACTGCTACTCGTCAAGGTGCGTTTTCTCGGCAAGTCCGACGGATGCATATACTTGAGCGCCGGAGCAGACAAGAAACCTATTGTAATTGCCGAGAGCGACGGACACGACCATAAGTGGCAAGTATACAGCTACGAGTTGGACAGCAAGGATAAATACTGCCTATGCGCCGCTGCGAACCTACGTGGGGGTAAGCACGCTACGGGTAGTGTCGAGATAGACTGGGTGAAGGCATTTGCAAAAAAATAGCCCTTTTGCAACTATGTTTCTCATAGCAGGGCCGTGTGCCATCGAGAGTCGGGATATTGTGATGAAGACCGCCGAGGTCCTCGCTGCCGAGTGCGCCAAGCGAAAACTGAAGTTGTACTTCAAGTCCTCGTTTGACAAGGCAAACCGCACCTCCACTTCTGCCCGAGGTATTGGGATGGAAGCGGGTCTAATGATCCTACAAGAGGTCAAGAACCAATTTGGGCTTCCTATCCTGACAGACGTGCACGAATCGTATCAATGTCGACCTGTGGCGGATGTAGCAGATGTTCTGCAGATTCCAGCATTCCTGAGTCGTCAGACAGACCTGATACAGGCCGCAGCGGTTACGGGGCGAATTGTGAATGTGAAAAAGGGGCAATTCATGGCTCCGTGGGACATGGCCGGTGTAGTAAAAAAAATCGATGAGTCCGTTGGGAACCACAACAACCTTTGGTTAACCGAACGAGGAAGTAGTTTCGGCTACGGAAACCTAGTGGTCGACATGACCGGACTGGTGCGTATGCGGCAATATGGTTGTCCGATCATTATGGACGCCACCCATGCTGTCCAACAGCCCAGTAACGCATCCGGGGTGACGAGCGGAAATCGAGAAATGGTGCCCTACATCCTGCGAGCCGCCATAGCGGTGGGCGTGGATGGCCTATTTATCGAAACGCACCCCCATCCCGAATCGGCTATCAGCGATGCTGCCAATCAGGTTCGGCTGAGTGACATGCCCCAGATTCTGGATATGGCAGCGGCCTATGACCAGCTAACACAACAATACCGATGAATAGTTTAGCACGAGCCAAAGAAGTATTCCGCGATGAAGCGTCCCAACTCACCCAGTTGAGCGAAAACTTGGACGAACAGTTTGATCAGGTGGTGGAACTGCTGATGACCATGCGGGGTAAGCTGGTGGTGATGGGTGTCGGAAAGACTGGTATAATCGCCCATAAGATTGCTTCATCGCTGGCATCAACGGGGACACAAGCTATCTTCGTTAACGCCGTGGAGGCGGTTCACGGGGATCTAGGAATGGTTAGCACAGGGGATATGGTGCTACTCGTGAGCAACAGTGGAACCACAAGCGAAATCCTAAACGTCATACCGCCGCTACGAAGCATGCATTGCACGCTAATTGCCATGACAGGAGACCCCTCTTCACGGCTGGCCCAATTAAGCGACATCGTTCTCTGCACGCATGTCGAACACGAGGTATGTCCCCTGGGACTAGCGCCCACGACCTCCACAACGGCTGCGGCCGTGATGGGCGATGCCCTACTGGTATGCCTAATGGAACGCCGGAACTTCAAGGCCGAGAACTTTGCCCTCTATCACCCCGGAGGAGCACTAGGGAGGCAGTTACTGAGCCATGTGAGCAATCGTATGTCGACAGATGTGCCACACGTGCAGACGACGGCTACATTCCGTGAGGTAGTGACAGAGATGACGCGCGGAACGTTTGGCATGACAATGGTATACGAGGGCGCTAGGGCTGTCGGGATTATTACAGATGGAGACTTGCGTCGAGCCATACAACAACATGATAATCTCCACCTTACGGCAGCCGACATCATGACCAAGGGCTATAAACATATTTCCCGCACTGCACTGCTAACAGATGCTCTAGCCGAGATGGATCGGTACAACATCACGACATTAGCCGTGACAGAGTCGGCAGAAAGCTACGATGTCATCGGAATAATATCTATCCACCATATTATCGACTTTAATTAGGTTTGCCATGCAAGAAACCGTCTCCATCTATTGCAAAAACGATCGCCAATACTACGATATTCAGAGGGGAACTCCGCTATTGGACATCTATCGGCAGATTGGGCTGAAATTGAAATACCCAGTCGTTGCGGCCCTCGTGAACTATAAGGTACAGGATTTAACCTTCTTAGTATACAAACCCAAGGACATTGAATTTTTGGATGCTAGTTGCCCCAGTGGCATGCGTTGCTATGTGCGCACGCTATCGATGGTAATGGCATGCGCAGTACGGGAATTGTATCCCACGGCAGATTTACGTATAGAGCATCCGATTTCGAAAGGATACTACTGCACCCTACAGTGGCAGCAAGGGACAGAACAACCCCTGACGGCAGAGCTAATACAAGCGATCAAAGAGCGCATGCAACTCATCATAAGTGAGGACCGGCCGATTCTAACAGAAGAAAAACGGACGAAGGACGTAATGACTCTCTTCCATGAATACCGGCATCATGACGACACGGATACCACCCTATTCGAAACCCTCGGTAACCCCTACTGCCGCTACTATTCGATGGGAAGCTATATCGACTATTATACCGATGCCTTGATGCCGAGTACGGGGTACCTGAATGTGTTCGACATTGAGCCGTACTTTACAGGAATGTTGCTCCGTATTCCGAATCGAAACAATCCCACAGAGTTAGAGCCGGCTCGCAAGCAGGAGAAGATGTTCCGCATATTCGAAGAATACAGGGGATGGAATAAACTGCTCAAGATCAGCAATGTCGGTGAGTTCAATATCGCCAACAAGAATAAGCGCTCCTTTGAGATGATCAAACTAAGTGAGGCGTTGCATGAGAAGAAGATTGGTCAGATAGCCGACCAGATTGCCAACCGACCGACAGGGCGGCCACGGTTCATCCTAATCAGTGGTCCCAGTTCGTCCGGTAAGACGACCTTCTCCATGCGACTGCGTATTCAGCTAATGATTAACGGTATACATCCGGTGGTTATCAGCATGGATAATTATTTCGTCAATCGCGAAGACACGCCGAAGGACGAGAATGGCGACTGGGATTTTGAGGACCTACATGCGTTAGACCTAGATTTGTTCCGAAGTCAGCTACAGGACATGGATGCAGGCAAAGAGGTCAACCTACCATTCTACAACTTCGAAACCGGACACCGTGAGTGGCGAGGAGAGAAGATTCAGTTGCATGATGAAGATGTCGTGATTTTGGAGGGACTACATGCACTCAATCCCGAGTTGATTCCCAATATTCCGCGTGAAAAGACCTTCCGCATCTATGTAAGTAGCATCACCTCCGTCAATCTAGACAACCACAACTGGATTTCTACAACGGATATCCGCCTGCTACGTCGAATCGTACGGGACTACCGCTATCGTGGCTATAGCGCCCGAGATACGATTGCTCGTTGCCCCAGTGTTCAACGGGGTGAAGTCAAGTGGATTTACCCCTATCAAGAGAATGCAGACGCGATGTTTAATTCGGCCCTGCTTTTCGAATTAGCGGTACTCAAGCATCATGCAGAACCGATACTGGAGGAAGTACCGAAGTATTGCGACGAATATACAGAGGCGCATCGACTGCTGAAATTCCTCAGTTATTTCGAGTCTATCAGTGAAAAAGAGATACCGCCCACCTCATTCCTTCGCGAATTTGTCGGTGGTTCCTCGTTCCGATACTAAAAACAAAAAGTATGCGAAATTTTCTTATACTTATTTTGCTTCCGCTTTCACTAACCCTCTCTGCGCAAGAAGCGGAAAGTCGTTCTGCAGGCAGAATACGTCTCATCACGGCTGATATGCCGGGGGTGGTTATACAAGACACGGCAGTATATAACATGCTTGATCGACGTGTAAACGGGAGTAGCGAGCATGTCCTAACTATAGATGGATATCGCGTACAGGTATTCAGTTCCAACCAGCAGCAAGAAGCTAAGCAACAGGCGCTCATGCTGGAGCAGCAATTGCTCGAGAAGATAAGTGAACCGGTGTATGTTCAGTACGCCACACCGTTCTGGAAGGTACGCGTGGGAAACTTCCGCACCCTACAAGAGGCCTCAAGTTACCAGCAAGAACTAGGGCAGTTGATGCCGGAAATACAGGCGAGTTCATATGTTGTACGAGATAAAATAGAGATATTGCTATGATACTACACCAGGAGGATTTTCGACCAGACGAAGCGAAGACAGCAGCGCTGGCAGGGCATGTAGAGGAAACGTTGCGGATGCTAGGAGAAGATCCGACGCGTCAAGGACTGGAGAAGACCCCGACAAGGGTTGGAAAGGCACTACAATTCCTTACGAAAGGGTATAATGAGGACCCTGAAGCCATTCTACGCTCAGCTATGTTCGATGAAGAGTACCGGCAGATGGTGGTAGTCAAGGATATCGAATTCTACAGCCTGTGCGAACATCATATGCTTCCCTTCTTCGGTAAGGCGCACGTGGCCTATATTCCAAACGGACGTGTGACGGGGCTGAGTAAGATAGCGCGTGTAGTGGATGTATTCGCTCGTCGGTTACAGATACAAGAGCGCATGACAACACAAATCAAGGACTGTATCCAGCACACCCTCAATCCACTGGGAGTGATGGTAGTGATTGAGGCCGAACACCTATGCATGCAAATGCGTGGAGTTCAAAAGCCCCACGCACTGACCACCACTTCCGATTTCACCGGCGCTTTCACGCGCGAGGAAGTGAGGAACGAATTCCTGCGATTGATTCGCTAAAACTATTTTAGCATTAAGATTTTAACCACTGTTTGTCCGCCACCATCCGCCGCGGTACATACGGCGGAGTAAACGCCGCTGGCTACGCGTTGACCGTGGCTATTGGTTCCGTCCCAAACGGCAGTTCCACCATTACTCATGGTCTTAAAGACCAGATTTCCGCCCGCATCCAAAATCTGCACCCACGAATTAGTCATCAGACCATTGATGGTGATATCGCCCACAAAGTCCGGTTTGACGGGATTGGGGTACGCGTAGGCACCAGACATGTTACTCTTACCCTCAGTGGCATCGGCTCGGTAGCAACACAAACCAACAGAAGTTCCGATAAACACATCTCCCAGTTTCGGGTCGATAGCCAACGCCGTAATGGTAGAGGACGGAAGATTCGAGTTCTTGCTAGTAAACTCATGGAAAGTTTCCTGACCATCGGCGGATACAAGGAAAAGACCCGAGGCATTCGTACCAAACCACTTTCGATTGCCGCCATCTATAGCGATAGCCCGGATGGCTTCAGTCTCCAACAGATAGTCTGCCAAATCTGTTCCGTCGTTGCGACGGCGAATAACACGGGAACACTTATTACTCGTGAAGAAGTTCTCGTGCTCAATACAAATGGGGCCCATGTCCGTACCAATCCAAATATATCCGTTCTGGTCTTGCGCCAGGGTGTAAAAGATGGATGGTGTGATGGTTTTCCCTTTTTGATCTACAAATTCATTACGAAACAGCGACCTATCATCCGAGTTGTCGAACGGAGTGCCTCCATCATCAAACAGGGTCACTCCGGTCGCATTTCTCAGGGTGATAATCCATTTCCAGTTCGGATGGCGCGAATCCACCCACATCCGTTGGGCGGGAGTATTAAGAATCAAATCGCCCATGCTAAGCTGGTGCCATTTTTCTTTAGCAAGGTCGTAGACATGCAGGGGGGTCGTCTCCGTATTGGCGCACCAGATATACCCCCTCTCGTCCGTCGTAAGCGATGCGCAACGGGTATATTTCGCCCAGTCACCATTTCCTCCTTTGGCAACCGCAAGGGTACTGCCCGGAGTTTGGGTAGAGTCGGTATAATGTCGATAGGGCTTATCGTTACGAAACTCCACGATGCCCATACCATAACTAGCTGCAAAAAAGTGGTGCGAGTCCTCTGGATCGTCCGTGATAGCAACCACATCCAGGAACCCGTTGGGCATGGTGCGCGTAAAGGAGTCACATATCTCCTTTTCAGAGATATTGGTCCAACGCTGGCTTTCGTCCAAATCCATTATCTTAACAGTACCACTCACTTTGTATGAAACACCAAAATAGTCGCCGGAGGAGACATAGAGACGATTCTGCGAAAGATGAAGCCCAGTTACTTTATTATCAATCGGACCGTTGACTACAATGGTATCGATGATAGTTCCCACCTCGCTACGCACCTGCAAAGATTGACCCAACGTGATAAAATAGCGTCCGCCGCAATAGACCATATCCTCTGCATCTGGTACGGAGAACAAGATACTATCGTCCTTGACGCGATAGATGCTACTGTCGTTAGCGGCCAGCAGTTCTCCGCGAATAACACGCATCCAATGGACAGAACTACCGGGTAGGGAGTGCCACTGTTCCTCAGACCAGGAGAAGATACTTCCACCCTGTAGCAAGTATGGTTTTTGCTCCCATATAACCAATCCCCCTACGGTATTATTGTCCGTTGTAACAGGTAGAGCATATTGTTTCCAAGATCGATAGTCGATGAGGTTACGATGTGTATCGCCCACCAGAAGTGCGTTCTGGCTAACGGTCCATAGCGTATCATTTCCCAGTGCGGTAAACAGAACACCTCCGGATATGGGATAGGTATCGATGACCTCTTCGCGCTCCAGGTTCAGCGCCACAATACCAAAGGTCATACTCATGTATGCCCGGCCGGATGCTACAGACAGGCTATTGATTGTCGTGCTGATATCTTCAGACTTGAGGTAGAGATCCGGCATCTGGGTCAATACGCCACGATGCATCAAATCGATATGACCATCGCTGTAGGTGATGAGGACATTGTCGGTTGCCTCGTCGTACCCAATATTCGACACAGAGCCACCACTCAGTCCGTCCGTCTTATCGTAAGTAGTGATGGCATCCGTAGCAGCGTCTACAGAATAGAGCGCATTATTGGACAAACAGAACACTTCCCCATTAGCATCCTGAAGGGCAGTGGTGTTGGCATACGAAGGAAAAATGCGAAAACAATTCATGTATCCCTCATCAGCGAATAGACCCAGGGGTAGAATGACAGCTATCAGGAGTATCAAAATGCGATGCAGTGCCTCCAAGGCACGGGCACGATGGCTGATACGATTTTTGGTTTCAGCCGGCAGTTCAGCATAGGTCTCACTATATCCATTTGGGATAAAGATAGGGTCGTAACCGAATCCGCCGTCTCCATGTTCGGCCTGAGCAATCGTACCATCGACATGTCCCTCGACCTGCTGTTGCATGCCATGGCGAATCAAGGTGATGACAGTACGAAAACGTGCACGCCGGTCGTTTTTTCCCTCCAACTCACGAATCGCCTTTGCCCGGTTGTCCGCCGAATTGCGCCCCTCGCCAGCCCAACGAGCCGTGTGAACACCGGGTTGTCCACCCAGTGCCGCAATTTCCAAACCGCTATCATCGGCAAAGACTCCATCGATATCGAGGTGCTGATTCGCAGCCCAATGGGCTACTGTTTGTGCCTTGATAGCACTATTCTCCTCCAGGGTAGCACCGGGTTCGTCAATCTCAGAAACGAAGCCCACCTGCTGTAACGACAAAACGCACACATCCTCCGGAAGGATATGTTTCACTTCCTCGAGTTTGTGTGCGTTGTTTGATGCGAAGAGCAATCTCATACGGGATCGATAGCTTGGGCAATAGAGTTGGCTATCTCGGCCATCTCCTCTGCTTTGAGTTCGAGCTTCTTGTTCCGGAAGTTCATGTCGTCCTCTTTATCCAACGGAACGAGATGGATATGGACATGATTAACCTCCATACCCAGAACGGCCACGCCCACGCGCTTGCAATCCGTTGCGGCCTTGATTCCCTTGGCCACCTTCTTGGCAAAAACCATCAAGTCTGCCAATTCATTATCATTCAGGTCAAAGATATAGTCTGCCTCCGGTTCGGACAGTTTGGGCACCACGAGTACATGTCCTTTCTTAAGCGGATTGATATCCAGAAAAGCATAGTGTCGGTCATCCTCAGCCACCTTGTAACTGGGGATTTCCCCATTGATAATGCGTGTAAAGAGTGTCATAGTCTTGCGCTTAGAGATTACAACGATATTTCCAGTACCTCCAGTTCCATCGTACCGGCAGGAACCTGGACAGAAGCAATTTCGCCTACCTTCTTACCGAGCAATCCTTTTGCGATAGGTGTAGTGATGGCGATCTTGCCCTCCATGATATTAGCCTCGCCCTCCGTAACAATCTGGTAAGTCTTCTCCGCACCATTCTTATGATTACGCACGCGAACGCGCGTAAGCAATTGGACCTCGTCGGTGTTCACATCCTTCTCGTCAATAATGCGAGCATCCATAATCTTACCCTTAAGCGTAGCGATACGACTTTCGAGTACGCCTTGTTCCTCCTTGGCCGCGTCGTATTCCGCGTTTTCACTCAGATCTCCCTTTTCTCGTGCTTCCGCGATGGCAGCTATCACGCGAGGACGTTCCGTTCCCTCCAGGAACTGGAGTTCCTCCTTCAGCTTTTGCAGGCCATCCGCAGTAATGTAAATTGTTGCCATAGTATTGTTTATAAAAAAAAAAAAATGAATATTCCTCTTTTCTTAAGCGAAGTATCAGGAAACTTCACAGCTTCCTGA
>X369_Koala__coassemble_218_pt1 | contig 11439 bp, 10 predicted proteins | sample X369_Koala__metabat2_high_PE_004 | metagenome-assembled genome bin X369_Koala | reverse complement strand
TTGTAACGGGGCGTATTTTTAAAGGAGAAAAGACATACTAACTCAAACGGAAACCCAAACGCAAATTATGAAAACCATACTACTTGTATTCGGAACGCGACCGGAGGCCATCAAGATGTGCCCGCTGGTCAAGGAGTTCCAGAAATATCCGGAGGAGTTCCGGACGCTCGTGTGCGTGACGGGACAGCATCGCGAGATGCTCGACCAGGTGCTACAGATCTTCGACATCCGGCCGGACTTCGACCTGAACATCATGAAGCAGGGGCAGGACCTCTATGACGTGACGGCACGCGTGCTGACGGGCATGCGGGATGTGCTCCGTGAACTGGAGCAGAAGGACATGAAGCCCGACGTGGTGCTCGTCCATGGCGACACGACGACTTCCACAGCTGGAGCCTTGGCGGCCTTCTACGCCCAGATACCCGTGGGTCACGTGGAGGCTGGCCTGCGCACACATAATATTTACTCGCCTTGGCCCGAGGAGATGAACCGTCAGATTACCGGCCGTATCGCGACCTACAACTTCTCGCCCACGCCCCTCTCGGAGAGCAACCTGCTGGAGGAGAAGGCCCACGGACGGGTCTTTGTGACCGGCAATACCGTCATCGATGCGCTACACATGGTGGTCGAGCGGTTGCGAAGCGATGAGGTCCTCCGCAAGGAGCAAGACCAAGTATTGAAGGAGGCTGGTTATGATGTAAAGCGGGTTTCAGGAGGCTTCAATGGGTTTCAGAAGGTTTCAGAGGGTTCCAGGAGGTTGGTGCTGATTACCGGTCACAGGCGCGAGAATTTTGGTGAAGGCTTCATCCACATGGTGACGGCTATGAAGGACCTGTCGGAGAAGTACCCGGAGGTGGATTTCGTCTACCCCATGCACCTCAACCCGAACGTGCGCAAGCCGATTCATGAGGTGTTTGGCGAAGACCTGACGCGTCCCAATTTCTTCTTCATCGAGCCGCTTCAGTATCTGGAGTTCGTGCACTTGATGAGTAAGGCCACCATCGTGCTGACCGACTCGGGCGGCATTCAGGAGGAGGCCCCCGGATTGGGCAAGCCCGTCCTCGTGATGCGCGACACGACCGAGCGCCCAGAGGCCCTCGCCAGCGGAACCGTCCACCTGGTCGGCACGGATTACAACAAAATCATGACCGAAGTCAGCACCCTCCTGGATGACCCCGTGGCCTACAACAAGATGTCCAAAGCCGTCAACCCCTATGGCGACGGCAAGGCCTGCAGCCGGATTGTCCGGATACTGAATGGAGATGATGTAGAAAGATATGGAGCATAAACGATATGGATAAGAAGCAGAAAATAATACTGGCCGGCAAGGACGACGACTGGAGCAAGTGACCTTTACGGGGAAACTTAGAAACTTAGAAACCGAGAAACTTGGAAACTTAGGAACAGTAACCATTGTCCGGGTACGGGTGACAGGTGACACCTCGCCGGCGAAGCCGGGGAAAATTAGGAAATTAGAAAGTTAGGAAATTAGAAAATTAGAAACTTAGAAATTTAGAAATTTAGAAAATTAGAAAGAATGGCGTATAAGAGTTTTAAGAGTTGTGATAAGGGTTCCGGAACGGGGGCAAGGGTGTTTCCGGGGAAGGTGGCCACTCTCATGACGGAGGAACAGAAGAATGCCGGAAATGTGCCGATTGAACAGTTGGCATATGACTTCAGTTGTCGGATAACGAGGATGTATAAGTGGCTGAACGAAGGGAAACTGGAGAAGGCAGATCGGGATATCGTGGGGGCGTACGGAATGCAGATGTTGCGGTCAGCTTCAAGCATAGCGGCGAATCTGAATGAGGCGAAACACCCACAGAGTGATGCGGATTACCTGTCGAAGGCCAGCATATCGCTCAAAGAGGCTAGGGAGACGGAATTTTGGTTGAGACTGCTGAAGGATAATGGATACGTCGATGATGTGCAGTTTACTTCTTTGCATCATGACTTGGACCGGATACTGAGGATATTGGTGACCGTTACGACGAAAGTGAGGACGAGACTGAAGGGGAAGATGGGAAATTAGAAACTTTGAAAATTAGGAATTTAGAAAATTAGAAATCTAGGAAAATCAATAAAAATCGCAGAATTATTTGCAAATGTCGAAAAAATTGTGTAATTTTGTGGGGTAATAGAAATAGCAAATTAAAAGAACATCTAAACAGATAATGTATGACGGTAGAAGGTTTGATGCGGCTCACTCGGGATAGTGAGGGCACCGAGATAGAATACAAGCAATCGCAGGAGGGATTGGCTCGCTCTGTGTATGAGAGTATATGTGCTTTCCTGAACAGAAGGGGCGGGCATGTCGTGCTGGGTGCTGCAGACGATGGCACCATCCTGGGTATCCCGGAGGATAAGGTGCAGGAGCAACTGGATACATTAGCCAAGGACCTGAATAATCCGCAGGTGCTGAATCCTACTTTCTACCTGAATCTGGAGCCGCTGCAGGTGGACGGCAAGTGGGTGATCTACTTCTACGTGCCGGAGAGCAGTCAGGCGCATACCTACAAGGGGCAGTACTACGACCGGAATCAGGATGGTGATTTTGTGCTGAAGAATGCGCAACAGATTGCGGACCTGATTTTGCGGAAGCAGACCGGTTGTACGGAGAATCGGGTGCTGCCCTATCTGACGATGGATGACCTGGAGCTGGACTTGTTTGATGAGGTACGCAGGCGTGTGCGATTCAATAAGGAGAATCACCTGTGGGCAACGATGACGAACGAGGAGATTCTGGAGTCGGCCGGCATGCGGCTCAAGGACCAGCAGACGGGGCAGGAGGGGTATACACTGGCTGCTGCTCTGCTGTTCGGCAAGGAGAAGACCCTAACCAGCGTGGTGCCGTTCTACAAGACGGATGCCCTGTGCCGAAAGGACGAGACGCGCCTGTATGACGACCGGGATATCGTGAAATGCAACCTGCTCAGGGCGTACCAGCGGTTGATGGATTTTTGCGGACGGCACCTGCCGGAGTGGCCGATTATTGAGGGTGAGCAGCGGAAGAGTATCCGGGAGATGGTTTTTCGGGAAGTGTGCCTTAACCTGCTTATTCACAGGGAATTTGGTGCGCATCATGATGCCAGTCTGATTATCGGTCGCGATCGGGTGGAGACCCGAAATTGGAATATCCCGTTTGGCTACGGAAAGATTACGTTGGGCAACTTGCGCCCGCATGCCAAGAACCCGACCATCGCCAACTTCTTTGCCCAGCTGGGTATCGTGGAGGAACTGGGCAACGGCACGCGAACGATGTTCAAATATGTGCCCATGATTTCCGGAGGCAAGGAACCCGTGCTGGACGAAGAGGATGAGTTTCGGGTATGCATCCCCTATGTGGAGGAAGTGTCGACCGACATCAAACCGACATCGACCGACATCAAACCGACAACAAACCGACATCAAACGGACAACAAACGGACAACAAACGGACATCAAACGGACATCGACGGACATCGACGGACATCGACGGACATCGACGGACATCAATGGCAGGTTTTGAATCTGCTTTTGGAAGGTGAACAACATATTGAGGCACTAATGAAGGTCTGTGATTATAAGAAAAGAGACAGCTTTCGCAAGTCGGTTCTGAATGAAATGTTAGAGAAGGGTTGGGTTGCTATGACCCACCCGGAGAATGTGAAGCACAATCAGCAGCGATACGTAATCACGGAATTAGGCAGAACTGTCCTTGCAAATTTTTCGCAGTTATCAATTAGGTAACAGGCAACAAAATAACACCTCTGCAGGGGAAGGAAAGACGTTCCACGTCCTGAGGATATAAACACTATGAGCGCCCCTAATACAGAATACGAGCAATTTACTTGGAAGTCGGATGGAAGGATTTTCAAGGGGGTAGGGGTGTATCATCTGACGTTCCGGGTGGCGGCGGATGGGTTGCGGATGGGGACGCTCGTGGGGCGGACGAAGGAGGAGATTGCGGATGTGGTACAGCCGCTGCTGGATGCTGGGGAGGCGTGCGATGCGAGCAATCCGAAGTACGTGGAGGCGGTGTGGCAGATGGCGAAGGTGGAGCTGACGGACTTCGGCAAGGCGGTGGAGAAGGACCTGGGGGACTTCGGAAAGAAGCACGATGGGGTGCAGGTCTGCCGGAAGGTGGTGATGGACACGCACGTACATCTGGTGGTGTGGGTGCAGCGGAATACGGGCAGGAGCATCCTGCAGATGGCGCAAGGGTTCCGGACGGGCATCACGCAAGTGGCGCGGGAGATGGGGGTGTGGCCTGTGGCAGGCGCGACGCGCCCGGGGGAGAATGTCGATTTGACCGAGGGAAGTGTTGATATGCAGCAAGCGCGTGACGCTTGTCCCTACCACGTGTTCGAGAAGCCGTTCGTCCGCACGCTCTACGCCAACGGACAGTTGCAGACGATGATTGACTACGTGAAGCTGAACCCATACCGCCGGTGGATACTGGTGTTGCATCCGGAGTTGTTCAAGCTCCACCGGCAGACGAGGATTGCGGGCTTGCGCTTCCGGAGCTTGGGCAACCACTGGCTGCTCGACTGGCCGATGCGGCAGATGGTGGAGTGCCGACGCAATACGACCCTGGCGGATTGGGAGGCGCAGTTGAGGAGCGTGAAAGCAAGAGCCGAGGCGGGTGCGGTCACCTATACGGCCGCCATGAACGACGGAGAGCGGTACATCTACGAGCACCTGAGAGATGCCCACCTGCCGGTCGTGCGGCTGCTGAAGGATGGCTTCCCGCCTGCGGGGAGTCCGGAGGAGAACCAATATAAGCCCGGAGGTATGCTGAGCGACATCTGCTCACAAGGACGGCTGCTGCTTCTGGAGGCCTATCCGGAGTCTTATACCGACGGGCGGATAGCGGAGATGACCGAGCATTCGCTGATGCGCAAGGCCGAGGAGAAGCACCAATACTACACACCCCTGCCGCACACCACCCTCCGCTGGCGCTCCATCGTCTGCAACGAGATGATGCGGCTGCTGAGCGAGAGGTAGGGGAGATTGGGGAAAAATTGAAAAAACGAAATGATGTTTGAATATAGCAAAAGAGAGGGAGCCTGAGTCCCTCTCTTTTTGTTTGCATCGGGTCTGGTGGGAAGACGCGATGAAGTTAGAGTCATTCGTTAGCATTCGCTAACTCGCTTACTTGCCAGAAGCATTCTTGTTGTAGGGTGGGAGGTTGCCATCGTGGTTGGCTTGATAGGTCGCGATCCTATCTGCTTCCCATTGATTGGCGGTCTCGCGTGTCACCTTTGGACCTACTTGAACAATCCGAGTGAAGTCCATACCTTCTGCTCTATGTTCCGCTGTTCTGCGTGGAAGGTCATCAGTGATTCCTACATACTGAAGTGTGTTGCCGTCGTACGCTATGTAGCGCGAAGTATTACGTTCTTCCATATCTTCAAATGTATTTTCGGTTTAGTACCATTGGGTACCGCAGGTGGATGTAGATGAATAGGTCTGAATCTTTCTTGGTACCTTAAAAAATTTGACTAATACCTATTCTTATCGGGCCTCGTCTTTTGCAACTGCTCCGGCTCAGGCTACGATGCAGGGTGTCCGACGGACTTTGTCTCCAATTGTTGTCCATACAAATCCCATGCCAAAATCGGTGTAAAATATAGTATTTTCTATATTTTATATCCAAAACTCGCATATTCTCTGCAAAAATTTAAAATAAAATGTCATAATGTCAGGGTTCTGTCAACATGACAGGAGTTACAAATGAAACCTGCATCTCGGAGGGAGGTGCAGGTTTTGTTGTCTATGGGTGCTTTCCGGAGGGTCTGTTATCTGTAAGAACTGTAAGATGGACGTCGTGGCCGCGGAGGAGGGACTTGCGGATGCGGTTGTAGAGCTGCTGGTAGGTCTCGCGGGTGCGGAGCACGCTGCCGGGGCAGTTGTAGCGGCCGACGCAGATCTCGCCATGGAGGTTCTGCATGGGGCCGTTGCCGCGGCAAAGTAGCAGGCGGTCGAGCGTCACGGGATAGGTGCCGGGGGCGAGGCAGGCGGTGGGGTGCTCGACGGTGTCGGCCACCTTCTCGCCCTGGATGAAGAGCTCGCCATCAATGCCCCAGGAACGATGGCGGTAGCGTTTGAGTAGGATGTTCATTAGCTTGATATTTTCTGGTGACGACTGAGGTATTTCTCGGTCTTGATGTAATAGTCGGGGACAGTGGTGTCCTGCTGGACATAGCCCCGGTTGGTCCAGGTGTAGAGCAGTTGCATGACATCGCCGTGGCGGCCCTGAGCGCGATAGACAGCCGTGAGGTCGAGTACCGAGAATCGGTCGGGTACGGAGTCCAGCAGGTTCTGCGGGCCGGCAATGGTGGGCAGGCGGTTCTCCTCGGTCTGCTGACGCATGTTCTCCCCGAAGAAGTGTAGCTTGAGCCACAGGTCGTACTGCATCGACCATCGGCAGAAGTCCACAATCGACCGGTCCCACTGGTATCCGCCGGCGATGAAGAGCAGCTTGGCCTTGTCGTGCACCATGCGGCAGGCACGGTAGGAGAGGGTCTCGAACACATCGTCGTCGGACAACTCCGAGAGGATGGCATTCTCCTCACAAAACTGCTCAGCCATGCGCTCGGCCTGGCGGCACTCGATGAGTCCCGAGGCGGCATTGAGGTTGTTGATGTAAGGCATCAACTGCTGGCGGAAGCGGTCGTCGTAGTCGCCGAATCGGGGTATGCCTCGTTGTCCGGCAGGGCGGATGATGGTAGAGAGTGTCAGTCGCGACAGCGTGCCGTTGGTCAGTCCCTTGGCGAAGTACTGCTGACCCGTCGGGACGGTGGTGGAGGCGTTGAAGTTGAACCGCAGGGGTGGCGTACCCGTCACGCTCTCCGTGCCCACACGCTCTTGACCGTAGAGGGCCTGGTTGTGCGCCAGTCGGATAATCTCCGAGGCCGTGGCTCCACCGGATGCCTTGATCTGATCGAGCATCTCGATCTCGTCCAGTCGGGTGTAGAGGAACTTGCCCCCGGCCTGCTGGGCGTCAATCAGTCGTTGCACCAAGGCAGCGTTGGTCATGTTCGACATCAGGAACTGCACGCAGAGACCTTCGGGACGGGCGGGCTTCTTCTCGTTCGACTTCGAGCTCTTGCACTGCTGCTTCCAGAGTGCCTCCTGGTCGCGGCTGTACTGGTCGCGCTGGCGGATGTCCTCCATGATGAGGTCGATGGGCATGTTGACCGAACCTTTACCGATTGACTGCTTGGCCATCAGGATGTTCATGAACCCTCCGAGGTCGGACTCCGAGTTGTCGATGTAGCGGGTCGTCACGCCATGCAGGTGAGCCCCGAGGGGCGGAAAAACCGCTTGGGCTACGGCCGGTCGGTACATCGGATCGACCTTGCTCACCAGCAGCTGAATGAGCTTCGGCAACCGCTTGGGCAGCTCCGGAGGATTCGGGCTGTCCCACACTCCGGCCGGACTGCCGACCGTCCGTGTCGTGCCGGCTGCCGTACGGGCCCGGGCTACGGAGATGGCCCGTTGCACCACCTGCGGCACATAGCGCGACTGGGCTCGGTTGCAGGCCGACTGGATGGTGTGTTCCACTCGGGTGCGCTCCTCTCCGTAGCCGGGCAGCACCTGCATGATCCACCGCGCATCGTCGTTGCAGACGTAGCGCAAGTGGCACGCCATCGAGAACAGGAAGTTGTTCCTGCTGCCGTGCACCGGCACACCTCCCAGTTGCTCGGCCAGCGCCTCCACCAGCGTCGGGTAGGGGATGCCGTCGTAGTCACGGGGGTACCCTTCGACAGGCTCAGGAATCGTTGTCCCCTCTGCCCGACCGTCCACGGCCGGGCATTCTTTTTCGTTGTCGAACAGTTCGGAACTCAGGTAGAGCAGGTCCTCGCTGCTGCCGGTGGTCGTGAAGAACACCCGCGTGTGATCCTTGGCACCCTCGTCAAAGGGGATGCCCAGTAGAGCGGATGCCCACCTCAGGTTCTGCTCCTGGCTCAGTTCCGGCCGACGACGGAAGACGAGGTGATAGCCCTTTGTGGCCGATCGCTCCAGCATCAGCAACCCCAACTCCTCGCGTTTCGAGAGCACGGCCTGCACGTCAATTGCCTCATCCACATCCATCCCCACCGTTCCGGACAAGCGGGTCGCCCCACGGAGCGAACCGTCCGCATTGGGCAGGCAGGAGTAGTTGAACTGCAGCAGTTGCCGTTTGCTGTCCACGTCCCCCTGCCTCGCCCGCAGGACGAGGTCCTGCTGGCGGGTGGAGTTACGGAGTCCACGATACTCCTGCTCGGTCTGGATGGCACGCATGCGTTTCGTGCCGTCCTGGTAGTAAATCATGTGCGCACTCATAGCCTACTGGATAATGGAAAGAGCATCAACAAGTTCGGTATAGACGCTGAAGGCAAAGGCCTTGCGGTCGATGTGCGTCAGGTCGGGCATGGTGCGCAGGTGGCACTGGTAGCGACCGTTCTGCATGCGGACGAGCGAGACGTACTCCCCGTCGTAGAGTTTCGGATTCCGATGGCCGTGCCGGTCGATGGGCACCGCCTCCTCAAAGAGGTACTGGTCGTCACCGGTGCGCGACAGGATGCCATCGTAGCACTGACCTTCGGTCAGGATGTAATCGTTCTGAAGAATCGTCTTCAGGTCAACACAGAGATTCGTGTTCTTTTTCATTTTTGTTTGAGTTTTTAAATCGGCAGGAGCAATACGCTTTCTGTCAGACTCGTACTCGTTTGATGGAGGCGATATCCATAGTAGCCTCCATGTACCCCAGATTTTCGGGAAAATTTTCGGGAAAGGCAACCGTATGCGCAAAAAAATGCCCTCACCAGGAGGGCACAAAAAAAACGGAACCGCCTGAATAATCAAGCAGTTCCGTCATATTGAAAAAAAATTATTTGATTTTTATTCCATTCCCGAATTTCTTCCCGAACCGTGCTTACTTGCTTGGTACCGAAGACCCTCTTTGTCAAGTTCGTAGGGATTCAGGGAATCGTCGTAATCGGACGAACCGTTACCCCGACTGTCCGTCAAAAATGCCTTGGTCATTAGCGTGTTGAGGAAGGCCTGAATCTCTTTGCCTGCCGCATCGTTGGGCGCGTCACCATTGTCGAGATTTGTCAGGTAGTTACCCTCCTTGTCTACAAAGTGACCCATCAGGATGTTCGGGATGGTATGACCACGTGGCACGGTTATCACTTCCTGTGTTTCGAAGTACTGGAACAGGAATACCAGCGTACCCTTCCCATATTTCTTTGACCAGATAATCTTGCCCTCGGACAGTTCGCCCGAAAAGAGGTCGACAAAATCTTGCTCCAGGGTTTCCGGCTCAATCCACTTGGCCTCTACCATCTGCGAGTAGAGCACTCGGATGTTGCCCTCCAGAATACCTTTCTTCTTGAAGGTGTTCAGATCCCGTGCCCTTGTGCTCTCTTTGTCCTTTCCGAGTTGGGGCAGAGTCGAAGTCCGTTCAGGCTTCTGCCGCTTGGGCTTTGTGGCCATTTCGCCAGCCGCTGATTTGACATTGTCTGTCGGAGCCGGCACAACGATGGTGCAGTCCTTGTTGTCGTGGATGTCGTTAAAGACTGTCGGTCCGTTGAAATTAAAAGTTCTGCTATCTGCCATGGGTATTGATTCTTGCGTCTTGGTTATCGTGTATGTCGTTATAGGCTGAACCGTCGTTGAAGTTATTGGTTTGATTATAGACTGGTCTTTGCATGTCTTTAAGATAGACCTCTAGGTTGCGTATGTTTTGTTCCAGATTTTCATTAAAGTAACGATTACGTGAACTCATACGATTAAGCATATTCAAAATAGTCTGCACCTCCTTAGCCTCACCTAATGTTTTTGCATATTCACAAATGGTGTCCCAGGTGAGTATTTTACGTAAGGGGTCTTCCTTTTGTACTTCCTTCACTTTGACAACCTCTTTAATCTCAACCTTAGGTTTCCGTTCGTTCAACCGTTTGGTCAGCATGTCGTTTTGGAGCCGCAGACGATCGATGGAGCTTTGCATGGTCTCGACCGACTTCTGATGATGAATTTCCATGTCCGCCATAGCTTGAGATAGTCGGACATTCTCCTTTTGTATAGCCGAGCACATGCACTTGATGGAAGACACTGCTTTATCAAGGACTTCATCTACGGATGTGGACTCATACTCACCCTCCTCAACGTCCTTGTCTTCGAAATCAACTTTTTCGGAGGAACTCTTCATGTTTTGATTTATGAAATCGAGTACCTCAGGGCTATCAATTTCGCATAAGTCAGAATCCTCGAAATCGAGTTTTGCCTCTGGCAAGAGATGGCCGTGAACCCCGGGATGAGCAAAGTAGATGGGATAGAGCGGCTCGTCCAGGAAGCGTACTGCCTCTCTGTAACGGCTGAAGAATTCTCTGTTAGAAGCCCGTTGGCGCAAGGCATCTAAATCGGATTTGCTACAATAATTATAGAACTCTTTATATACGGTCAGAATGCTCCATGCTACACAATAACTAAGATTTCGCGTAATCATTCGGACACGATTCAGTTGCATCTTTTGAGACACCTCTTTGACGCTAAGGTGCTGACTGGTGAGATACCAACATATCTTGTAGGCATTATTGAATATTTGTACCAGCATCTTGTCGGGGACTTCTTTTTCCCCTTCTTCAAACAGGATGTTGAGGGTTTGGTCGAAAAGTGTATTGATTACATCCCCATCACGAAGGAACTCATTCATGTCCCTGCGCTCGGTGAAGTTGTCTTCGACACTTAGTCCTGTTGGATCAAATTTTCTGACTTGTAAGCCACTGAATACCTGAGGGCGATTATAATTGTAACTATACATGGTGTGTGTTATTTATCCAGGTTTTCGTCTATGTTGGGGATGGCACCGAACTTGCCCTCCATGTAGCTCTTCTGGATGGAAGAAATACGGTTCAGCCCCTTGAACTCCACCAGTGGATATAGGTTGGTGCCTCCGTCAGCCTCTTTTTCAGTAAACCAGACGCAGTCCTTGCGGAAGAGGTCGTCAATCTTGTTGAGGAAGGGGTCGTAGTGGGTGGTGATGAGTAGTTGGCTTTGGTTCTTGGCCTCCAGAAACCGGCGTATACTGTACTCCATCAACTCGGGGTGCATGGAGGTGTCGAACTCGTCTATTGGCAGTAGGGCTTCCTTATGCAGAGCCAGATAAATGGATGCTTCGATGCCCATGGAGCGTCGTGTGCCATAACTCTGCAGGCTGGCGGGCAGCACATATTCCTCCGTGCCGCGTTTGTTGGTGACTTGGTGCACGAACTTCATGTTGATACGGAGGTAGTTCTTCTCGTTGTCAATCTGTGAGGCAACTTCAGCCGGAGCGTTTACGGCACTAAAGGTTGCTTGTAGAATTTTCTTGACCAACTCGCGATTGGCCTCGGGGATCTCGTCCGTAATCAGGTCTGTGATGTTGGACTTGGCCGAATGCAGGTAGTCTATCATGTCGTCGTGCAGACC
>X369_Koala__coassemble_216_pt1 | contig 11545 bp, 8 predicted proteins | sample X369_Koala__metabat2_high_PE_004 | metagenome-assembled genome bin X369_Koala | reverse complement strand
AGAGCAGGACTGTTAGTAATACGTAGATAGACTTTTTCATTGGTTTGAAGGGTTTGAGGGGTTTGTATCAGGCGGACCAGCCAATCGACCATAGCCTGATTGGTTAGGATGCAGCCTTTGCTGCAATCGGGATTGGGATAGCCGTTGTGGATGAGGATGGCACTGTGACCGGGGACATGCATCAGTTCGGGAACGAGCTTGCCGGACTTCGACCAGCGATGGAGCCGCAGTTCGTAGAGCCCTGTCGGGATGAGGTAGTCGCGATTCTCGACGGTGTCACTCTGGCAGGGGATGCGTAGCGAACTACCAATTAGGGACAGTCCCCTTTGGGTAGTTTTACACATAGGGGTCAGACCCTCTTGTGTAAAGTTGCCAGCGTAAATAGTCCCACGAATGGCCTTTCCATCCAGTCTGGCTCGGGATAATAATAGTTCAATCATAATTCAAAATTCTTAATTTTTTACACATAGGGGTCAGACCCTCTTGTGTAAATTGTTCCACGGAAGGAGGCAGGACGATTCTTCATAGTGATATCATAGAAGGTTCATAGAAAGTCCATAGCGGGAGCGTGGAACAATTGGATGGTTAGGGGTTAGCGGTTAGCGGTTAGCGGTTAGGGGTTAGAGGTAGAGACAGCACAAAATTTTATGCAATAGTGCAATAGTGCAATAGTTAGATTTTTCGATAGGTGTTGGTCGTCGTCTCTTCAATCAGGTGATTATCCTTCCATCGGGTCAGGACATACGCCACGTTTGTGTTCTGGCCGTTTCGGGCGCGGAGACGCATCAGGTCAGCACGGGTGAAGGTCTCGGGGAGCGACTGGAGGAGTTGGCGTACACGACCACGAGTAGACTGAGAGGAGAGGTAGTCATCTGCCACTTTCTCGAACTGACTGCCGAACAGGTTCATCTGGTTGCGGAAGGTGTACTCCGCCACCCAGAGGGCAAAATCAGCGGCATCGTTTTTCTTGGCCGAGTCTACACATTGCATTGCTTTTTCGTCCTTTTCGACCTTCGTTTTTACACATAGGGGTCTGACCCTCTTGTGTAAAACTACCGATTGGGGACTGTCCCCTTTAGGTAGTTTCTTGGCTTTTCCTGCCAGCAAGGCTGCCAGGTAACCGGCACGGAAGCCGATGACGGCGGCACGACGACGGACGGTATCGATGGCTCGACTGTCGGTAGCGATGGCCAGTTGACGCTTCTCTTCCAGCCACCGACTGATAGCCTCGTCCACAGCGGGACAACTGATTGTCCCTTCGGCCATGTCCAGCATGCGTGCGGTAGCGATGACCTGACTCTCCTCGGCCGCCGTATAGGCCTGAAAATCCGGCATCTCGGCCGCGAACATATCCGGCAGCTGCGCAAAGCAGAATCGCGTCACCAGGCCGTCCTCTACGTCCCGGAAGAACCGATACATACCTCCGGGTGTGCCCGTCAGCAGCAGGTTGTAGTAGACCGGTACGTTCGCCGAAAACGAGTTGTCGGACATGTAGTTCTGACCGTACTTGGCGTTATCGAAACCCAGGCGGTAGATGTCCGATTTCTGGCTCCAGACGCCCGCTTTCTCGCTCTTGACGAGGGTGTCAATCTCCTCGCCGATACCAATCAGATGCTTGCCTTCGGAGTAACTCAACAACTGGAGCAACTTGGCGATGGAGATATTGATGCCGTTGTTGCGAGGACAGGCACGGGGATTGGTGGGCTGGTTCTTGCTGTTCTTCGCTGTCCGGAGCGCCTCCTTGTACTCCTCCTCCTTCTCCCGTTCGACCTCATCCTGCTCGTCGATGGGGGTCAGCAGCAGGTTCACGGGTCGACGAATGAAACTCTTACCCGTAGCCGCAGGACCGGTGATGCACGACATGAACGAGAACGAGTGCGTGGCGTGGTCCAGGTAGAGGAAGCGGATCTTCGTGGCCAGCGTGCCGAGGATAGGCAGGGCAGCTATCGCCATGGCTGGTCGGAAGGCCTCCGGCAGACGACGGCAGATAATCTCCAGCACCTTCGGGAGCTTCGGCATCGGCAGGTTCGTGTCGTAGGTGGTCGTCGCTTCGGTTTGTGTTTGGGTTTCCGATTCAGCGGCTGCGATGGCACGGGTGATGGTGTCGGGCAGTTCAGACTTGCGGGGACGATTGATGGCCGAGGTGATGACGCTTCGACGCTCTTGCTCGCTGAGACCGAAGTCCGGCAGGATAGCGAGGAGAGTGGCGGCATTGAAGTCCGTGATGTAACGGGCGTAACGAACCAGCGTGAAGTAAAAGACGTTGCGCTCGCCTTGCTCGGGCGTGCCACCGAGGAGGGACACCAGTTGGTCGATAATTTTTTCGTACGGGATGCCACGAAAATCTAATCGCTCGGGAGTGGTCTCTACAAAACCCCGCCCGTCCCCAACGGGCTCACCAATCTGCTGCCCCGCACCTACGGTTTTGGTAGAGACCCTCCCATCGCTACCATTATTTAAATCTTCGCTATGGTTGTTCGCGGCTTGATCGGCGGCTTCCTGGCTCTCGAACTCCAGAAGGGATTCGTTCATGTAGAGGACGTAACTCATCGGCATGACGAAACTTGCGCGGCTGAGGTCTTTCGTGCAGGAGTCGTAGGTATCGAAGCCCAGGGTAGAAGCCAGACGCTGCTGGGCGTCGGGGATGGACTCCATCGCACCGGTTTCGGGGTTCGTCTGCCGAATGGCCAGCACTCGCAGTCCGTGTCCGGAAGGCGTGATGGCGATGAAGGCAATATCTTCAGGGATGCTCCGTCTCCGTTCAACCATCAGGGACAGTCCCTCCGTGTTATTCGCATTCGCTATAATAACACTTTCTGGGGGACAGTCCCCGCTGGTTACTTCACTTCGCATCCCGCAGAAAGAGTCAAACCAACCGCGGGGGTCATCGAGGTGGTCGATGTCGAGCATGACGAGATCACTGGGGACAGCGGTGGCAGCATGACGGATGTCGTCGGTGAAGCGCTGGGCATGCGGGGTGATGATAGGCAGTTGGCGCTTGAGGTGGGCGAGCTCGTCGGGGTCGCTGCCGTTCAGCAGTTTGATTTGGTCACATATCTCCTGCACGAACGGGTCATTTAGCAACTCGTGGAATTTCTCGACAGAGCAAGGCTTGCACTCGCGGCTGGTAATAGATGTTGAATAACAAAATTTTGGAATACTCATAGTGGTTTTAAAAATGATTTTTACATAAAGGGGACTGTCCCCTTTATGTAATTTCTCAATCTATCCGCCAGGCGCGGATGTCGTTGAAGTAACGGGTCTGGTCGGCATTGGTGTTGACGTCAAAACTCAGGTGGGCTGTGACGATGTCGCCGACGGCTTTGGGGAAGTTGGTCGCCAGGTCATTGATGACCGTGAGGAGCACCCGCTGGGGGTACTGCTCGACGGTCTGAACGAGGAACCGACGTTTGGTGAAGGGTCGTCCGTCACGGGTGGTGAGGGACTCGAGGTCAAAGATTTGGGTGACCTGCCCGGTAAATGTCGTGCTCATAGTTTAATCGAGTTGGTTGGTTAGTTGTTCGGTTTCTTCGTTCAGCAGGTCAGCCAGCAGCTTGGGGATCTTGGTGGCGTTGGTGCCGAGTTCCGTGCGGGGGATGTATCCCTGGATGAGGAAGTGGGTGGCGTTGCGCTTGAGGGTGAGGTGGAGGGTGCGGGTGATACTGGTCCCCTGGCGGTCGGGACGCGGCGTGAAGGGGCGCTCAACAATGAGCAGTTTGGCACCGATGCCGAGGTGGTTCGGCTCTGCGGTGAGGGTAGTGGTAGTACGGCGGCTTTCGCCCTTTTCCAACGGGAATCCGGTTGTTTCGACAATCACGTTGGCGAGTTTGTAGTTCTTTTTCATAAGACAAAAAGAATTAAGTTGAACATTTCGTTTTGTACCGGAGTACATAAGGAGTATGACCGATTTTTTTCGAAATGTGCAATGGAAACTCAAAAAAATTGAAAATGTCACATGGGGAGCGCGGAGGAACTATTGCACTATTGCACTATTGCATAAAAATAAAGCTCAGGCGCGTGCGCGGAAATATATATTATATATACTAATAATTATATAACCCCATACCCCCCTATTTTTGCTCCGTTTTTGGGGTTCATTTTCGAGCAAAGAGCGGAAAACCCGCCCTTCGCTCAAAAAGTAATGCAATAGTGCAATAGTGCAATCGCAGAATCAGACTAATCGCATGAGTTTTAGTGCTTTCTGTATTCGGTACTCGATGGTTCGACGGGACAGGTGGAATTGCTCGCAGAGCGTAGCCAGAGGCATCCCGTACATGACGTGCTGCTCGACTATTTCACGGTCTTCGGCGCTCAGGATGCACAGGTACGGCTCCACGTCGATGTGCTCGCCCTCTTCGATCCGCAGCTGCACTTCGTCCAGCGAGGTGGTCAGGCAGTTATTTTCCTCCCGCCCGGACTTATTACGAACGATGTGCGCATGTTGGTTCAGGTAACGTACGATGCTACCCTCCACCCACGGCTTGGCGTAGGTGATAAAGACGCAACCCGATTCGGGGTTGTAGGTTTGTTCGGCCCGCAGCAGGCCCAGGTAGCCCTGTTGAATCAAGTCGTTTTTTTCGCAGCAAGGTTTCGGGCATGCGTGTTCATGTGCGATTTGCTCTACCAGGTGCTGGTACTGTTCGATTAGCAGGTCACTGCCTGCAGTTGGGTTGTTTTGACTCATAATCTGTGAGTTTTAGATTATGAGCCTCTCTGTTCGCCAACCGTCCGGGAGAGAGCTCGGGTTATCCGATACCCGTCGGGTTGACTATTATCCGGATTCGGTGATCAGCCGAAAGCGATTGCAAAGTTAGTAAAAAAAAATGAGACCGGCAAAAATTGCGGTCTCATTCCCGTGAAATTCCTTTGAAATTCCCATTTAGGTCAGGGCATTCCCGTGAAATTCCCGTTTAGGAGTTGCAGTAGGTCTTCTCTGCTCGCGGATATCCGAAAAGACGCACATAGGCGTACTCATCTTTTGTATGTTCCGGGCGAATTATAATTTTCTGGTCTACCTTTCAAGCCAGATATTTTTTTATAGTGGCTGTCATGGATTTAGGTTTCTTCTCGCAAATATCTTTCAAGTATTTTTCAAAAGTTTGCTTTTCCTCGTCGGTAGCCCTAGCGGTATATAGCGGCCAGAGAAAAGAAGTGCTTTTTGTGATTCCTAATTTTTGTGCCACGGCATCCGTCAGAGCGTCTACCAGTGCGGGGTCAAGCACGGGTTTTGTTGCCGCTGTCGGCTCTGGAGCAGGGGAACTCTGTCGGCATGGCAGCAGGCTCTTCAGTCCGATAAGCACCTCCATTGCCTCGCTGGCAATGCGTTTCAGATGGTCCTTGATATGGTCGAGGGTATAGGAATCCAAGTGCCACTCGAGTGACTGACATAGTTCGCTGAAACGAAGATAGAACACCAGCGCGTATGCTCCCCGTTTGCGCACATCCGTCATGCGCTCAATCCAGCTGTACACATCGCTCACGCACAGGCATTCCCCGCCGCCCAGGTGGCTGCGGAGGTCTCGGCAAATGTATTCTTCGTCCGGTACATTTCCGTCGGGATAGTAGTCTGATATGTGCTGGCCCAAATAAATCATAAATTGGAATGCAAAGTTACGAAAAATTTTTGATACTTGCAAATTTTTGTACCAAATCATTTTTTATGATTTTCCATTTTCAATCAGTTACAAGAGTTTTGAAACAAAAAATCGACGATTAAGTGACTGAATAGTAAACGAATATAGAGTTTTTAGACAATTGAGTGCCAATTTTAAAATACACAAAAAAGGTGAGAACGATGCTCCCACCCGTAGCGGAACTATTGCACTATTGCACTATTGCATAAAATTTTGAGCGAGGAGTCGCCCCATATTATTGAGAGCCACGCACCGATACCGCGTGCTATCGGTCGGAAGGGGACTATAGTCTCGGTGCTTGAGTTCGTCCTTGTGCCTCAGGTCGTCTTGCGTGAGGCGGTAGAGTGCCGGGTCGTCGAACACGGCTTGCTTCGGCTCCAGCAACAGCAACTTCCCCGCGGCACAGGTCTCGAAATACACGCCCTGCGGCTTGAAGTATTTCTCCTTCTCGCTACCCGGTGCAGGGAATCCGTCCCGTAGCAGCACCACCAGCGGAAAACCCGCCTCGCGAACCGCCTGAGCAATCGCTTTCTCCCCATCGTTCATCGCTGCCGTGATGGTGACAAACCCTTGCTCCGCGTTGCGTAGCACCTCCTGTTTCTGCGCCGCCAGCACCTCCGCCTGAATCGTGCGGGAGCACTCCACGGCTTGTTTGAGCGGCCAGTCCAGCAGGAACATATTGCCCATGGCCGAGAACGTCAGGTGCGCCCCACCTTCATCGATATGGATTTCCCGCCGCATCTTGAACAGATCGGGATTATGGCGTTTGAGCCAGGCACGACGGGGGTTGTCGTGGACATAGCGAATCATCCGGTCCAGCTGCCCCCGACCCAACAGGGGGACGATGTAGGGCATCTCGCGGAAGAGGTTTTCCTCCGTATTTTGTTTTTTGTTCCGGATACTATCCGGAGCAATGGACGAAACTCGCCACTCGCGGTATGCCGCTTTACATCCCTGCCAAAATCCCCGCGCCACGCTCCTAATCCCCACCGGCATCTCGCGAGTGACCTGTAGAACCAGGTGAATATGATCGGGCATCAGGGCGTATTGCAGCAACCGAACCTCCGGGTGCCGATGGGGGATATTCGCTGCGCAATGAACAATCGCCTCTCCCAGCGCGGTGCGCTCCACCGTTGCCGTTTCGGCCGTGGGGCTGTCCGTGAGGTGTCCCAGTAACGGCTCCGTCCGGTCGGTCTGACTGAGCGTCAGGTGGTAGATGCCACACCCGTGCCAGGCTTTTCCCGGCTCTTGCCAATGCCATGTGGAGGTTGGTGTCTTTATTCTTGCCGTATTCTTCACTCTTGCCGTATTTCGTTTTTTGTTCCGGATACTATCCGGCTACTATTTCGTCAGTTGTTGGTACATCCCGAGGAGGGCGGCGACGAGGTCAGATTCGGACATGGCGGAGGCAGAAACTACCGTTTGGGGACTGTCCCCAAACGGTAGTTTTGTGTTGGGGGATATGATAGGTTTGTCAAAACCGTAGGCGGAGAGGACGGCGCGGTCGTTGTCCTGGTGGGCGCGGCGGAGTTCGGGGGGCATGGTGTTATCGTCGTAGAGGTCGGCCAGGCTGCAGTCGGGATAGAGGGCACGGGCGTCGAGGATAGCCTGAGCCGTCTGCTCAATGCGTCGCCAGTTCTCCTCGGTCAGTTCGGGAATACCCGGCACAGGTGTCTCTCCCAGAATCGTCGGCCAAGGGAAATTGTTGTAGACGATGTCTTTGCTGTAGCGATAGTCGCTCTTCAGTCGTCCGCACACTGCCCGCATCCACGCCATGTGCACGCTACTGGTCAGCACGCCGAAGTGGTAGAGAGTGGCTTCCGGAATAATTGAACAAGCATTTGTAGTCCTTACAACCGCAGGAAGGAAACCCATTGGAACGTACTTTCGTGTTTCTCCAGTTGTGAGGGGAACAATAATGAAATTACCCTCCTCAGGTTGAGTCCTTTGAGCAAACAAATGCGGTGTTTCAGCAAACTTCCGAATTGCAGCAGCGACACTTGCTTCACGCATTTCCTTGCATCGCCTTACTCTATCATAAACAAGTGGCATTTGCTTTATTTCTGCCGGAGTGATACCAACAAGCCACAAACAATAACGTTTTTGATTATGGAGGTACTCAACTGCTCCAATAAGTGGTCTAATCCATTTTTGTGCTGTAGGTTCTTTTTGTATAAAATCATCATAATCAGCTGCCTCTATGATTAAGTTCCCACCATCTGCCGGTTTATTTCCATAAATCATATCCGGAACATCGCAAAGAGGTTTGTTCCTACTCTCCACTATGATATCATCGGCATCCATCAAATAAGCGTTGATATTTTTGCATTGCCGATAAGTTCCATCACTATTATATAGACGGGCAGGTTCTTGACTATGAATGTCTTTACATCTAAAGCCAATAATAACACAATGAACGTGAGCCTTTAGCGAAGATTCGGAGTCCCAACGGAAAGTCGGATACGCAAAGTCGATATGGACGTTTAAGTTTGGCCAGAAGCGAGGAACTGTTTCTCCTTGCGTAATGCTATTCGTTGATACGAATGCGCAACGGATATCCCTATCTTGAATCAAATCTGAGGCTTTCTTATACCATGCACAAACATAGTCCAGATTCTTAATACCAGGGAAGATATTATTCATATCCTCCTTTTGACCAGCATCCATAAAGGTAAATCCTACAAACGGCGGGTTGCCCATGATATAGGAGAGGCGGTCGGGAGGGACGATTTCGTTCCAGTCGAGGCGAAGGGCGTTGCCCTCGTGGATGTTATGGTAGGACTTGAGGGGCAGGGGATTGACGTGGAACGAGGCAATCTTCTCGGTCTCGTGCATCATCTGCAGTTCGGCTATCCAGAGGGCCGTGGTCGCGACGGACACGGCAAAGTCGTTGATCTCGATGCCGTAGAACTGGTGGATATCGACCTTGATGGGATTGGCCAAATCACCCAGCACCATCTGTCCGCCCTGCATGTGCTGGATAGCCTCGTTCTCCAGTCGGCGGAGGCTGACGTAGGTCTCCGTGAGGAAGTTTCCGGAGCCGCAAGCGGGGTCGAAGAAAGTAAGTGAAGCAAGCTTGTCTTGGAAGCGGGCATAGTCGCGGTTGGTGCGGCAGGCCTCCAGCTCGTGGCGCAAGCCGTTGAGGAAAAGCGGGTCGATGACCTTATGGATATTCTCGATGGAGGTGTAGTGCATACCTCCCGAGCGACGGGTGTCGGGGTTGAGGGTGGACTCGAAGACTGCACCGAAGATAGTGGGCGATATCTCCGACCAATCAAAATCCTCGCTGGCCTTGGTGAGGATGAGCGTGCGGATATCGTCGGTGAACTGCGGAATCTCGATATTCTCGTTGCTGAACAGACCGCCATTGACGTAGGGGAAGACCTTCAGGTCATCGTCCAGGTACGGGTCGCGGTCCTCCATCTTCGTGTCCAGCACGCGGAAAAGGTCGATGAGGGCACGACGGATATCCCGGGCGGGATAGCGCATGAGGTAGTCGTGGAACTCGTTCTTATCGCCAAAGAGGCCGGCATCTTCCGCAAAGAGCAGGAAGACGAGCCGGACGCAGAGCTGGTTGAGCGACTGGAGCGTCTCGGGCGAGTCGGGATGGGCGTACTGGGGCAGGATGGCGTCGTATATCCGCCCGACCAGGTCACCGGCCTTGATCGATAGTTCCATCTCCTTGCGCAGGGTGTCGTTGGTCTCCGCAAGCAGGAACCGCAAGCGGTAGTGCTCCTTCTCCAGGTCTGACAGCGCAATCTTCTGCGGCTCGGAATGGGGCAACTCGGTGTCGTACACCCAGAACTCGCGGAAGTTACACGTCACGATCCAGCGGGGCTGGAGAGAGTGCGGCAGTTCGTTGGCGTACCGCTTGGCCTGCTCGTAGGGGGTGAGCAGACTGCCGTCCGACTGGCGTATCGGGTCGCCCAGGTTCTTCTCGAGGGATTTCTGCTCAATCAGGACCTTCGTCGCGGCAATATACCCGTCGATAAAGTCGGTGTGGTCGACCTTAACCGGATGCTCAAACTCAATATAGTTGGTGGGGACGTCTATGCCGAGGGCCTGGAGCAGCGCCAGCCAGAAGGAGTGGGTATCGCCCTTCTCGTAGCCTCGTCCGGTCCAGGTAGTCACAAAATCGTGTAGCAGTTTCGCGTTCGTCATGGTGGGTTATGATGGTTTGTGAGTACAAAGTTACAAAAAAATTTTCAAATTTGCAAGAGGGCGCGGGATTTTCACCGCCAGAATGGGATTTTATTATGCATTTACACCGCCAAACGATGATTTTACACCGCCAAAATGGGATTAGCACACGTAATATCCGCCCTTCTTGGCGACGCCCTCGTAGCGAATCCTGCCGTCCTGTTTGAGCAGCCCCAAGTATCGTTGAGTGGTGCGCAGACTTCGACCGGTATGTTCAGCGAGCATCGGAGCATTGAGTCCGGGATGAAGGCGAATAGCTTCCAACAGCACGTCCGGGAAGTCCCCGGTCTTAGGCAGCTGCTGCGACTCGCGGAAGAGGCGCAGGATATCCAGTTGGGTCATAATGACTCGATCCGCCACAAAGCTGAGGAAAACATCCGGGGTCTGGTGTCCCTGCTCCAGCGCGGAAATATACTCCGCACGGCAGATGGCAGGAATAATAGCGATATTGTAGTCGCTACGCATGAGCGACAGGTTCATCAGCAGGCGCGACACACGGCCGTTGCCGTCCACAAAGGGGTGGATATAAACGAAACGACGATGGAGTTCGGCCGCCAGTTCCACCGGATGCATCTTCCCCTCGTGGCGATTATACCACTGCACCAGTTGCTGCATACGCTTACCGATTTCGCCAACGGGTGCCACCGCATACTGACTGCCACTGATAAAGACCGGCACCCGGCGATACACACCGGCCCGCTCCGAGTCAATCTGGTGGTAAAAAAGGCGATGGATGGTGCAAATAGTCTCCTCGGTCAGGGGAGCATCATGACTGAGTTCGTAGAGGAAATCATACGCCTGAGCATGTCCCACCGCCTCGTACACATCACGCAGAGGCTTGCCCTCGATGGTCAAGCCATCCTCAATCACAACCTTGGTCTCCGATTCGGTCAGGCTATTCCCCTCCAGGGCATTGCTGGTATAGGTCAGCCCCACCCGGTAATACTCCCGAAGCGAGCGAATCGTCTCCGGCGACAGAGGACGATAGGTCCACAGCTGCCGCTGCTGGCGTTCGCATTGCGATAGTTTAGATTGGATATCCATGATTTTGTGGTTTCGAGTACAAAGTTACAAAAAATATTTGGAATTTGCAAGAGGGAAGGGTTATTTAATGATTTTCCAATAGCCTTTCTTGGTTGCACCCAGATGCTGAATTCGTCCCACTGCTCGCAATTTATCCAACTGTTTTTTGATAGCATCGGGAGTAACACCAATCAATTCCGCCAATCGATTACGTGTTGTCTCCGGGTGCAAACGAATCTCATCGAGGATTTTTTCTTGGGTAGTTTTAATGAGTTCTTGGGTACTTTCCCAATCCAGGTGCAGATAGCGGTTCTTCAGTTCATTCTGCTCACCGAGAAGGAGGTTACGGAAGAAAAGTTCAAGGTAGCGGAAGTCATAATCGATACCCAGGTCGGAGTTCTTGTAATTCGCCCGAACGAGAGCATTACGAAAGTACCAGGAGTGGCGGGCAAAGAGGTCGTTATTGACCGCGTAACCGATAGAGCGGAGGTACTGGATAAGAAACACGGCCGTGGTACGGGTATTGCCCTCGCAGAAAGCGTGTATCTGCCACAAACCGGATGTAAAGCGGCAAAGATGCGCCACCTTCTGGTCGGGGGTCAGTCCCCGATAACTAAACTCTCGCTCCTGCTGAATATCGTAGTCGAGCGCCCGGCGGAGGCCCTCCCAGTTCAGGTAATGAACGGTAT
>X369_Koala__coassemble_213_pt1 | contig 11787 bp, 15 predicted proteins | sample X369_Koala__metabat2_high_PE_004 | metagenome-assembled genome bin X369_Koala | reverse complement strand
TCGTCCCTTTCAAGGGGTTTTTCCGGTTTTTGTTAATTAACGCATCAGTACTAATTGGATATAAATGACTAAGATCTTTATCTCACAACCCGCGCCCCTCAGTGAGCGTAACCCGTTCAGCACACTGGCTGAACACTACGACGCCTCGTTCGACTTCGAACAACTCATCGCCATCGAGGGATTGAGCGCCAGCGAATTTCGTCTGCAGCACATCAACCCGCTGAACTATTCGGCTGTCATGCTCAGCTCTAAGCTGGCCTGCGAACAGTACTTCCAGATGATGGAGGCGCTACGACTAAAGGTGCCTGAGTCCCAGCACTACTACTGCATCTCCGAGACCGTTAGCAATTATCTCACCAAGTTCATCCAGTACCGCAAGCGTAAGGTGTTCGCTGCCGAAAATAACGACTTTCTCACACTCCTACCTACCATGACCCGCAAGGACGAGACTTACCTCATGGTCGTCTCGGACATCCACCAGGATAACACTGTGGATCGTCTGGCGGAACAGGGAATCACGGTGCAACCGGCTATCATGTACCGCACCGTGTCCCGCGAGTGGCCCAAGAATCGCCCCTTCGATTATCAGGTGGTGGCCCTTAACACACCCGCTGCCGTCCGCTCGCTCCACCATAACTTCCCGGACTGGCGACCGGGGCTGGCTACCCTCATCTGCTTTGGTAAGGGAACTCAGGATGAAGCTGAGAGCCTGGGGTGGGAAGTGGCACGCCGCGCTCCTTCGGCAGAGTTCCCCTCGCTGGCAGCCGCCATCGGTGATTATCTCGAACGGAAGAATTAGCATGGCCGGCTTCCCAAAACATAGTAAACTGTGCGGCAAGACGCACATCGAGCAACTCTACCGAGGTGGCAAACGGTTCGTTGCATGGCCCATGCGCGTTACCTACCAGCCTGTGGAAGACGAGACCCAGGTACTGATATGGGCGCCAAAGTCGCTGTTCAAGCATGCTGTGGATCGCAACCGCCTCCGCCGACTCATGCGCGAGGCCTATCGCGCAGAGCAACAGCCGCTATTGGACGCGGAGCAGCACTACCATCTGGCCTTCAACTATATCGACAAGCAAGTGCAACCTCTCCCCGTTATCCAGAAGGCCCTGCACAAATCTATCCAACGCATATGCGAAAAATGATCCGTCAGCTGTTTCTACTACCGGTGTACTTCTACCGCGCTTGCATCTCGCCCTGGACACCCCCATCCTGTCGCTATACACCCACGTGCAGCCAGTATATGGTGGAGGCTGTGATGAAGTACGGCATCTTCCGGGGCGGATGGCTTGGCATCAAACGCATCGCCCGTTGCAACCCCTGGGGAGGAAGTGGGTATGATCCAGTTCCCTAAGAACTGGAAGGTTCAAGGTTAAAAGATTCAAGGTTCAATGAAAAAGAACGATACAGAAATACGCGTTAAGGAAGCCTCCACATTGATGGAGTTCCTACTCGCCCACATGGGAGGTATGGCTCGCGCCAGCGTCAAGCAATTGCTCGGTCACCGGCTGGTGACGGTCAATGGTGAAGTCCAGACCCGCCACGATACGGCGCTGAAGGCCGGCGATAAGGTTGTTGTGCTCAACAGCCGCGGAAACATCCAACTCACCCACCCCAAGTTGCGTCTGGTCTACGAGGATGAGCATCTGCTGGTGGTCGAGAAGAAACCCGGCCTGCTGACTGTGGCAGCTCATCCGGGTAGCACGGAGACCACCGTGATGTCGATTCTGCGGGCGTACGTCAAGCGCCAAGACCCCCGTGCGAATGTCTATGTTGTGCACCGCCTCGATCGCGAAACAAGCGGACTGCTGGTGGTGGCCAAGAGCGAGCAGCTGCAGGAATATATGCGGACCTACTGGCGCGAACTGGTGACCGAGCGCACCTATGTCGCCTTGGTGGAAGGGCAGTTGGATAAGCCGGAAGGGCGCATCACCACTTGGCTCACGGAGGACAAGCGCAACGCTATGGTTTACTCCTCGCCTGTCGACGATGGCGGTCAGAAAGCTATTACCAACTACCGCGTGCTCGACACTCGCGACACGGATGAGGCTGACCCCCGTAAGGGACTGAGCCTGGTGGAGCTCCATCTAGAGACCGGCCGCACCAACCAGATCCGTGTGCATATGGCCTCCATCGGTCACCCCGTTGTCGGCGACCGCAAGTACGGACATGGCGAAGAATACAGCCCTGTGGATCGGTTGTGTCTTCACGCCATGGTACTGGAGTTCATCCATCCAGCTACCGAGAAACGGATCCACTTTGAGACACCCATACCCAAATCATTATGCCTAACAAACATAAAATAATCAACGACCCCGTCTTCGGATTTCTAACCATCCCGAGCGACACACTCTATGATGTGCTGCAGCACCCCTATGTGCAGCGGCTGAGTCGTATTCGTCAGCTCGGGTTGAGTTACCTTGTCTACCCGGGTGCACAGCACAGTCGATTCATGCACTCCCTCGGCGCGATGCACCTGATGGGCGAAGCGCTGACCGTCCTTCGGCAGAAGGGCGTGGATATCAGCGAAGCGGAAGCCACCGGCGCCCAAGTGGCTATCCTGCTTCACGATATCGGACACGGACCCTTCAGTCACGTGCTCGAGCATACCCTGGTCGAGGGGATCACCCACGAGGAGATTTCCCTGCTGATGATGGAACAAATCAACCGGGACCTGAGTGCTGCAGACCCGCAGCAGAGTATCGATAACCGCGGTCTCCTGGATCAGGCTATCGCTATCTTCCGGGACGAGTATCCGCGGCATTTCCTGCACCAGCTTATTAGTAGCCAGTTGGATGTCGACCGGATGGATTACCTCTGCCGCGACTCGTTCTTCTGCGGTGTACAGGAGGGTCGGGTAGCCAGCGAACGACTGCTCAAGATGATGAATGTCGTGGACGACCGACTGGTGGTGGAACTGAAGGGCATCTACTCCGTGGAGAAGTTCCTCGTCGCCCGCCGACTCATGTACTGGCAGGTCTATTTGCATAAGACCTCCGTCGCAGCCGAGCAACTGCTCATTAAGATCCTCTCCCGCGCCAAGGAACTGGCCGCAGCAGGGAAGCCGCTCTTCTGTTCGCCTGCGTTGCACTATTTCCTATACGGACATATCACCGCCGCCGACTTTGGTGTTGGCAGTCAGGCTATGCATTACTATGCGCTCCTCGATGACAGCGATGTGCTCAGTGCCATCAAGGCCTGGACCGAAAGCGACGACCGTGTGCTACAGCTGCTCTCTACCGCGTTTATCAATCGCCAACTCTTCCGAGGACGACTCCTGACCGAACCGCTGAGCGCAGAGGAGACACGCAACCTCGCTGCTTATTACGCCCGCAGACTGGATGTATCGCCGGCCGAAGCGACTCATTTCTTCGTCGAGCATGTCTCCACCAACCGCACGTACTCCGAGCGGGAAGACAGTATCGACATCCTCTATAATGACGGAAGTGTGCGCGATATTGCGGAGGCCAGCGAAATACTCGACCTGCGCTCCCTGACGCGCAAACCCCGAAAACTCTATCTATTCACCTATCGAGACTGATTTATGCACTTCTCTGCACAACAGATAGCCGCCGTCTTGGGCGGAACCCTGCTCGGCAATCCCGAGGCCACCGTGAGTGATGTCGCTCCTATCGAGGCAGCCCACGCAGGTCAACTGGCCTTCGTGACCGAGTCCAAATATGCACCCCTGCTTGCCACTACCACGGCATCCATCGTCCTCGTGTCCAAAGGGCTGGAGGCGGCCTCTCCTGCCACGCTCATCGTTGTCGACAACGCCCGAGCCGCTATGGGCCGACTCATGGAGGCTGTTAGCGAAGCTATCCATCCCGTCAAGCACGGTATAGAGCAGCCCTGTTTCATTGCGCCGGGCGTAGCAATTCCCGACGACGCATACGTGGGTGCCTTTGCGTACATCGCTGCCGGAGCCGTTATCGGACGCGGTGCGCAGATATACCCGCAGGCCTATATCGGCGAGAACGTGAAGATTGGTGAGGGAACAACCCTCTACGCCGGTGCAAAGGTCTACTACAACTGCGTCATCGGTGCCCACTGCATCCTGCATGCCGGATGTGTCATCGGAGCCGACGGATTTGGATTTGAGACTGATGCCGAAGGCGTGAACCATAAGCTTCCCCAGATTGGTAATGTCGTCATCGAGGACGATGTGGAGGTCGGCGCCAATACGACCATCGACCGCGCCATGATGGGTTCGACAATCGTTCGCCATAACGCAAAAGTGGACAACCTCGTTATGGTGGCCCACAACTGTCAGGTAGGCGAGTCGACCTTCCTTTGTGGTCAGGTCGGACTGGCTGGTAGCACCACTATCGGAGCCCACAATATCCTGACCGGACAGGTCGGTGCCGCCGGACACCTCACCACCGCCGACCGATGCGTATTTGGCGCGCAGTCGGGTATTATGCACTCCGTCTCTAAACCAGGAACCTACATGGGTTCACCCGCCATCGATGCGATGGCGTGGAAACGTCAACAGGTAAAAATTCGCCAATTATGATGAAACAACATACCATTCAATCCCCCTTCTCTTTTGTAGGGAAAGGCCTCCATACGGGTATCGTTATCCACAGTACGTTCCTGCCCGGCGAACCCAATAGCGGCATCCGCATCCGTCGTACCGACCTCAGCGGTCAACCGACCTACGAAGCCCTGGCCGAGTACGTCAGCGCCACCGAGCGGGGAACAGTGCTCGAATATGGCAGCTGGAAGGTCAGCACCGTCGAGCACGCCCTGTCTGCCCTATACGCCATGCATGTCGATAACTGTCTCATCGAGGTTGACGGACCCGAAGTCCCCATCCTGGATGGTAGCGCCATCCTCTTTGTGGACGCGATTCGCAAGGCGGGTATCGTGGAGCAGGACGCCCCGCAGAAGGAGTTCATCGTCACCAACCCCATTGACTATAAGTCCGAGAATGGTAACCGCATGACGCTCCTTCCCGCCAATTCTTACGAGCTTGAGGTACAACTCAGCTACCCCAGCGGACTGCTGAAGGACCAGCGGGCAACCCTGACCAATCTGGACGACTATGCTACCGAGATTGCCCGGGCGCGCACCTTCTGCTTCGTGAGCGAAATAAAACCCCTGCTGGACATGGGCCTCATCAAGGGCGGCGATCTAGAGAACGCCCTCGTCATCGATAACGAGGAGAGCAAGTACCTCAATCCGCTCATCTATCCCAACGAACCCGCCCGCCACAAACTGCTCGATGTCATCGGCGACCTGGCCCTGCTCGGATGCCGCATCCGCGGACGCGTATCGACCATCAAACCCGGTCACACATTCAACACTACGTGCTGCCGGCAACTGCGTAACTTAATTCTGCAAAATATATGATTTCACCCCTTGCATGCGTCCTACCCGGCGCAAAACTCGACCCGACGGTGGAGGTAGGACCCTTCGCGTACATCGAGGATAATGTGGAGATAGGTGCCGGCACGGTTGTTATGGCCCACGCCACTATCCTCCATGGCACACGTATCGGATGCGACTGCCGCATCTTCCCCTCCGCGGTCGTTGGCGCTATTCCGCAGGACCTGAAGTACCGCGGTGAGGACAGCCTGGCTATCATCGGCGACCGCACGACTATCCGCGAGTGCGCTACCATCCACCGCGGAACGGCTAGTAAGATGAAGACCGTCGTTGGAAACGACTGCCTGATCATGGCGTACTGCCATGTGGCCCACGACTGCATCCTCCACGACCATATCATCATGTCCAATGCCGTCCAACTGGCCGGCGAAGTGGAGGTGGACGACTACGCCATCCTCGGTGGAGGCACACTCGTCCATCAGTTTAGTCACATCGGTGCCCACTGTATGATTCAGGGCGGAACAAAGATCAACAAGGACATCCCACCCTACGTCATCGCTGCCCGCGATCCCGTCCAGTATTGTGGCATCAACAGCGTGGGACTCAACCGCCGCGGCTACTCACGCGACCAACTCGATGCTATCCAGGACACCTACCGCATCGTTTACAGCCCACTCTATAACACCTCTACCGCCGTCGAGCATGCTGAGGCAGAACTGCCCCGATCGGCCGAGAGAGACAGTATATTAAGTTTTATCAAGAACAGCCCTCGTGGCATTGTGAAAGGAGCACTATAATGGAAACAGAACGTTCACTCAATTTCATCGAACAAATCGTCGAGTCTGACCTCAAAGAGAACCGCAATGACGGTCGAATCCAAACGCGTTTTCCACCCGAGCCGAACGGCTACCTGCATATCGGTCATGTGAAGGCCATCTGCATGGACTTCGGCATCGCCGAGCGGTACGGAGGTGTGTGCAACCTGCGCTTCGACGACACCAACCCCGCCAAGGAGGACACCGAGTATGTCGATTCGATCATGCACGATATCGAGTGGCTGGGATTCAAGTGGGGACACGTCTATTATGCCAGCGATTATTTCGAGAAACTCTACGACCTCGCTATCCGTATGATTAAGGCCGGTATGGCCTATGTCGACGAGCAGACTGCGGAGCAGATTGCCGAGCAGAAGGGCACCCCCACCGAGCCGGGTACCAATTCCCCCTACCGCGATCGCCCCATTGAGGAGAACCTGCGCCTATTTGAAGCCATGCAGCGCGGGGAAATCGAGGACGGTAAGATGATCTTGCGCGCCAAGATTGATATGGCCAACCCAAACATGCACTTCCGTGACCCCATCATGTATCGTATCATCACCACCCATCCGCACCACCGGACGGGCCGACGCTGGAACGTCTATCCTATGTACGATTTCGCCCATGGCCAATCGGACTACTTTGAGGGCGTAACTCACAGTATCTGCACCCTCGAGTTTGTGGTGCACCGCCCGCTCTACGACTATTTCATCGACCGCATGCTGGAGGTATCGACCAACGAGGATTGGGGCACCCCTGCGGACAGCCGTCCCCACCAGTATGAGTTCAACCGCCTCAATATATCCTACACCGTCATGTCTAAGCGTAAGATGCTCCAGCTCGTTAAGGAGGGTCTCGTCGCCGGATGGGATGACCCCCGCATGCCGACCGTCTGCGGTCTGCGTCGCCGCGGTTATACTCCCTCTGCGATCCGTAAGTTCATCGACACGATTGGTTACACGAAGGTGGAGGGAATGATTGACTACTCCTGGCTCGAGAACGCCATCCGCGATGAACTCAAGGAGACCGCCCCGCGTATTGCGGGTATCTTCGACCCCGTCCGCCTGCATATAACGAACGCCGATTGGCCGGATAGTTATATCGAACGGGGCGACTTCCGCGAAGTGGCCGATAAGGACTTCTACCGCCTCAGCCCCGGTGGACGCGAGGTGCGACTTAAGGACGCCTATATCATCCAGGCTACCGGTTGCGAGAAGGACGCCGCTGGCAATATCACCACCGTCTACGCCACGCTTGATCCTGACTCGTTCTCGGGTACCGAGGGCGGCAGTCGCAAGACCAAAGCTACCATCTGCTGGGTGGCTTGCGACCGCGCTGTCACGGCCGAGGCTCGCCTCTATGACCGACTCTTCCGCGTCGAGAATCCCTCTGCCGAAGAGGGAGACTTCCGCGAACTGCTCAATCCCGAATCCCTGATTGTGAAGAACGTCATCGTCGACCGCGACTTGCCCGAGGGACGCCACTTCCAGTTCCTCAAGCACGGCTACTTCTACCTCGACGACGACTCGACTCCCGAGCACCTGATATTCAATCGCACCGCTTCGCTCAAGGATAATTGGCAGAAGTAAAGTCCTATATTGTCTGTCCCTTCCGGCATCGGCGCGTAGCGCTCACGCCGGAGGAGCATGTCCGCCAGCACTTCCTGGGGCGACTGGTTTCCGACTACCACTACCCCACCACGCTGATCTCCGTCGAGCGTCCTATCCGTGGACGCCGATACGACGCAGTGGTATTCTCGCCCGACCTGACTCCGCTGGTGCTCATTGAGTTCAAGCGTGAAGAGGTACCGTTGACCCAGGTCGTGATGGACCAAGCCGCGTGTTATAACCGCGCCCTCCGCGTCCCGTATCTCATCATCAGCAACGGACCGCAGACGCTCGTGGCACACGTGACGGACGAGGGAGTGGACTTTCTAAATGATATACCACAATGGACACAATTGTTGAACTAAGCGACGAACTGGATACCGCCACCTTCTATGGCGTGAATAACCGCAACATGATCTGCCTGCGCAACCAGCACCCCGATGTGCGGGTGGTGGCGCGCGGCTATCAGGTGAAGGTCAGCGGCAGTGAGAAGGCGATTGCTTCCTTCGTGGAGAATCTCACGAAGGCCGAGCAGTTCTGTATCCGCCATAACACCCTGAGCGAGGATAACATCCTCAGCCTCGTCCACGGCGAACACCCCCGCGAGGAGGCGGAGACGAATATCATCCTCCATGGCGTCAATGGACGCGCCATCACCGCTCGTAGTCAGAACCAACTGGCGCTCGTCGAGGCATACCGCGACCACGATTTGCTCTTCGCTATCGGTCCCGCTGGTTCCGGCAAGACCTACACCGCCATTGCCCTCGCCGTGCGTGCACTGCGGAATAAGGAGGTGCGACGGATTATCCTCTCGCGCCCCGCGGTCGAGGCCGGCGAGAAACTGGGATTCCTGCCCGGGGATATGAAGGAGAAGATCGATCCCTACCTCCAGCCCCTCTACGATGCCCTGCTCGATATGATTCCCGCCCAGAAACTGCAGGAATACCTCGAGCGCGGTACGATCCAGATTGCTCCGCTCGCCTTCATGCGCGGCCGCACACTCAGCGATGCGGTAATCATCCTCGACGAGGCCCAGAACACCACCGTCCCCCAACTCAAGATGTTCCTCACCCGGCTGGGATTTGGCAGCAAGATGATTGTCACCGGTGACCTCACCCAGATTGACCTGCCCGCCTCCCAAGCCTGCGGACTTAGCGATGCTATTGCGCGACTGGAGAATGTCCCGGGACTGCGTATCATCCGCATGACCGAGAAGGATATCGTTCGACATCCGCTGGTGACGAAGATAGTCTCCGCCTATACGTAATGGAATTCACCTACCGCGATATAGCTGAGAACGAGAAGAACCTCACCACGGTTTCTCGCATCTATTCCGAACTGCTGGCGGCGAAGGCCGGCCGCAACGATACCCTCATCGCCATCGGCGGTGGAGCGACCCTCGACACCGTCGGATTCGCGGCCGCTACCTATAAGCGGGGTATGCGTTGGATAGCCTGCCCCACTACGCTCCTGGCGATGGTAGATGCGGGTATTGGGGGGAAGACCGGCGTGAATCTGGACGGTGTAAAGAACGCTATCGGGGCGTTCTATCCCCCCTCGGAGACGCGCATCGATGTCCGCCAACTTCTCACCCTCGACCGCACGCAGATCCTTAGCGGTCTAGGCGAGATGCTCAAGCACGGTCTGCTGGACAGCGAGGAGCATCTGTCTGCCGTTATGGCACTCATGGACAGCGATATCACCGAGTCCACACTCCCTACCTGGCAAGACGCCATCACACACAGTCGTGCCGTCAAGCAGCGGATCATAGACATCGATCCCTTGGAACACGGCCCGCGACGCTCTCTCAATCTCGGTCACACCGTCGGACATGCGCTGGAGGCGCTGAGTCTGTCTGGTTCGAGCCCCCTGCCCCACGGCTACGCCGTCGTCTACGGACTCATCGCCGAGCTCTACCTCAGCCATGTTCTCCTGGGGCTCGACAAATTAGTCGTCAGCCGCATCAGTCATCTGATTCCCGAGTATTACCCCCGCCCGAATGTCTCCTGCCGGCGGTATGAGGAGCTTTTTGCGCTTATGCAGCAGGATAAGAAGGGTCCCCTGAACTTCACCCTCCTTCGCGCTATCGGCCACCCGATCTTGGATCAGACCGCTTCCCGCGACCAGATCTACGAGGCGCTCGATTACCTCTTCTCGCTATGATTAAGACCAACGCTATCGTCCTCTCGCTGAGCAAGCACGACGACCGCTCGATGCTCTTGCACGCGTATACGCGTGAGCGAGGGTACCTATCTATATATATCTATGGTGCCGGCGGACGACGCCACACCCTCGGTCTTTATCTGCCGCTCAACGCCGTGTCCCTAGTCGTTGACACCCCTCCCGATAGACCTGCACGACTGCGTGAATCCACGCTCCTCGCTACGCATAACTATACCCCCATGCAGCAGATGGCTGCCCTCACGATTGCCGAGGTCGCTCTGCGCTCGATGCACGAGCCGCTCCCCGATCCTGCTGTATACGAACTCCTCCTCTCCACCGCTGCCATGCTCGAGCACGAGGAGGCACAAAAAATAGTGCCACCGTTTCTGGTAGCACTCAGTCGACTGCTCGGATATGGCGGACAAATGCTTGACGAGTGGAATAGCCTCAGCTCACTGGCGATGTACCACGAACTCATCCAGTAGACTTGCGTCCTCCAGCCGATAGGTGCTCAGCTGCAGCGAGTCGCAGTTGCCCTCCAACATACTGTACACCTGTACTCCCCCCACATTGACCGCACCCTTCGGGTGTTGCTTCAGCGGGTAATACTTGTGCGAACTGTTTATCGTCACGAAGTGTCCCCGCCGACTGTAGCAGTGGTCATGTCCCGCCAGTACAAGGTCTGCGTTCCTTAGCACTCGCGTATAGAACAGCCGCAGCAGGTAGTTCTGCCGATGCTTGACGCTCGAGTAGATGGGGTGGTGCATCATCACGACCACGAAGCGCCCGTCGGCGTCATCGATTGCTTGGTTTAGCCACGTCAGGTGGCGTGTATAGTCCCGCAGGTGATTCAGACCCTGCGTGTCGATTCCGATGAACCGAACGAACTTCAGGTCTACATAGTACGACTGTCCCTCGAATCCCGCAGGACCATTCTGGGGCATCGGGAAGATCTGCGTCCACGTCGTATCGAGGCTCGGGTAGATACCTTTTCTGTACTCATGATTGCCGGGGATAGCCAGAATCGGCAGGGAGTCGAATACCGTCGAGTCCAACTGGTGGTACAACGTCTGGTAGTAAGAGAAATACGGCCGCTCGACCATGTCGCCCAGTTGGATATATCCATCCAGGTCTGGGCACAACGTGTCCAGCCGCTTCCAGTCTTCGTGGTTCAGGTGGTTGTGGACATCTCCCAGTACCAGCAGCCTCAGGCTGTCCGGTGTCGGGTCGTGATCGAGCGCCACAAACTCATGTCGAATCGTGTCACCCACATACCCGGGGTCGGGAGACATCGTGAACCAGGCGTGCCAGCGGAAGATGCACACCGCACCTCCCGCCAGCACGGCTAGGACAGCTAATGCTATGACGATTTTTGTTTTCGTCTTCGCTTGCGTTTAGAACGGCAGATCCGTGTTCTCACCACCGGCTGCGCCGTCGAATTTCTCGACCGACGGGGCGGGAGCAGCCGCCGGGGCTGCAGCCGGAGCAGCGGGAGCGGCCGGAGCAGCGGCCTGCGTCGTATCACCTTGGGCAATCTTCCACAGGCGGGCACTGGTGTACCAGCGGCCATTCACCTCGCGGCTCTCGATATCCACACTGGCGGTCACCAACTGGTCTACCGCTACGGGATTGGCGTTAATACGATCCTCGCCGAAGATCTCTATCGCGACCTTGCGGGGGTATTGCTCCTGAGTCTCCAGGATGAATGTCTTGAGGGCCCAGTCCTTACCCGTGCGGGCACTGGTTCCGCGCTGGATGTCCAGCACCTGAATTACTTTTCCAACGATTTCCATAGTCTTATCCTTTAATTGCTGCTACGCCGGGCAGTTCCTTGCCTTCGATTGCCTCGAGCAACGCATCGCCACAGG
>X369_Koala__coassemble_210_pt1 | contig 12034 bp, 9 predicted proteins | sample X369_Koala__metabat2_high_PE_004 | metagenome-assembled genome bin X369_Koala | reverse complement strand
GATTCGGACAGCATGGCTTCCACCAGCCGCTCTTGAGAAGTTTTGTTTTTCATAACCTTGTGGTTTTTATGTGAATAAATAGATGAACGACACGGCATATCCGTATCGTACCACAAAGCTACAAAATCCGGTTTAGATTAGCAAATTAAGGGGACGAGATCAATCAAATTTAGGCACAAAAAAAGCGGCTCTCGTTGGAGAGTCGCCAAAGAAAAAAAAGAAATATACTTGCAAATGTCGAATTTTTTTTGTATATTTGCAGCAGATTTACATAAAGGGGACTGTCCCCTATATGTACTGTCGGAGGCCAAGAATATATCCGAGTTTCAGCATATTGACAAGCAACAGATGCGAACAATTCTGGCGCTCATCCGGGAGCAAAAGGTAGCCATCGCCCGACTGTCGCGACTAACCGGTATCTCGGAGGGTGTCATCCGCAACTGCCGACTAGGGGACGATTTCGATGAGGATAAGTTCTTCCTCGCCCTCGATTCTAAGGAATAATTACATAAAGGGGACTGTCCCCTTTATGTAATTTATGATAGCCCCGAAATGAGATGAGTATGGAAGAGCGGTTGAGGTGGCGACAGCATTTTCATTCATAGTTTGTATCTGATGCTTGTTTTGGTGGTTCAGAAATTTGTAAGGTTTCGATAGATAAGTGCTTTTTTTACATAAAGGGGACTGTCCCCTTTATGTAATTCTCGATTCGGAGTCACCACTGGGGAATCCTCGTCCTTTATGTAAAATGCAGTTATGTCAAATGTGATACAAAGTTACACTTTTTTTTTGAAATATGCAAATTTTTTCTTTACTTTTTACTTTTTACCATCCTCTCGCTTGCTTCCTATTCCTAATTTCGGATGGTTTTGGATGGTTCATATTATCTCTCCGGCCCAGAGTTGACGAAGAAAATCCGCGTAGTATAAGAGGTTTATCCCATTTTCGCTACGACTGATGAAGTCGCGCGAGACAACGATGCACCGGCACTCCGGGTATTCGCTCCGGAAAGGCTTGAAGTTCTTCAGGTGCTTGCTCTGGATGAGTTCGGCAGACTTGATCTCGATACCAATCTCTGCCTCTCCAATGACCGCATCGATTTCTGCCCCATCATAGGTGTGCCAATAACTGAGCTGCTTGTCGCTATGGGTGTAGCCCAGATACGCCTTGAGCTCCTGCATGATGAAATGCTCGAAGCAATGACCATATTCCGGTGAGGCCGGCGAAAGGGAAGTCCGGTGGAGGAGGTAGTTATATACCCCCACATCGAAATAGTAAAATTTCGGAGCCTGACTTACCTTGCGTTTTAGGGTTTTGGTATAAGCCGGAATCATGTAGCCGATTAGGGTGTCCTCCAGTATCTCGAAGTACGCCTTCACGGTATTGGCACTCACCTCGCAATCGCTGGCGATGTTCGTATAGTTGACCATCTCTCCGCTTGTCAGGGCCGCCGCCTCCAGAAAGTGCTGGAAATTCCCCAGATGCCGAACGATGGCTTCTTCCTTGATTTCTTCCTTCAGGTACACATCGATGTATCCGGGCAGGAGGTTTTCCGGGTGCTTGCTCAGGTAGTGAGGCGGAATCAGACCGTATAGTAGCGCCTTGTCGAGATCCAAGTCTTCCAGTTCGGCACTCACAAACGGATAGAAATACCACGGCCGCGCCCGACCGCCCAAGGTGTTATATCCCTTTCGTTTCAGTTTACGGGCACTACTACCGCACAGTACGAAACGCAGATTCTTCTTCTGAATCAGTCGATGCACCTCGTTCAGCAATTCCGGAACCTCTGGAATCTCGTCTATTACGACAATCGTTCCTTCCGACTTATCCTGCAGCATAGCGAACAATTGCTCCGGATGACTTTGCAGACGCGCTTTCAATCGGCTGTCCAACAAGTCCAGATAGATAGCATCCCGGAACTCTTGCTCCAGGTAGGTACTTTTTCCCGTCTGACGTGCACCAAAGAGGAACGCACTGCCCTCCAGATGGTCCTGTAGATTACATATTCGCTTAATCATACTGCGGATTTTCTGATAATTTTCTATTTTACACTTCGGATTTTCTTGTAAAATTTGATGCAAAGATACGAAAAATTTTTCAAATATGCAAATTATTTCTTTACTTTTTACTTTTTACCATCCTCTCGCTTGTTTCCTATTCGTGATTTCGGTTGGTTTTGGATGGTTCAGAAATGGGTGAAGTTTGAAGAGATGAGTGCTGTTTTTACATAAAAGGGGACAGACCCTCTTGTGTAATTTCTCACAAGGGGGACTGTCCCTGATGTGAGAAAATGACCATGTTGGCGCCTTCAATGACGAGGCTGAGGTCGGGAGCAAATTCATGAAGGACTTGCTCGGCTTCCTCACGAGTGATTTGCCAAGGCAGCTGATCCGACGTTCGGATGCCCAAGGGGAAACCGGTCTGACGAATGCTGTCTTTCCGCTGGGCAAAGATAGGGCCGCTAAGGAAGGTGCGGAGTTGAGAGAGTTGTTGGTCTTTCATTTTTGGTGCTATTTGGGGAAAACTACCGAATGGGGACTGTCCCCAAATGGTAGTTGACTTGGACTACTCGATTTGGACTCTCCATTCAGGAGACTCCTCCGTCCTTTATGTAATTTTCTTTGTTCGCAACTCCGATCTTCCTCCGCTGTCCCTCCGCTGTCCCTCCGTTGTAAGTCCGCTGCACTTACGACATGGGTTCGTAGAAGGTCTGAAGAAAGACTAGTAATCATCCATGTATAGTTCCATATCGTGGACATCGTCGACATCATCGTCAAAGCCCTCCAAGTAGTTGCTGTTCGGAGAGCGTTTGCGTTTCTGGTCCCAATAGTCGTCATCGGAATCGTCTTTGGAGTTGGAGTAACTACCGTTTGGGGACTCCTCGATTCGGACTCTCCATTCAGGAGACTCCTCCGTCCGTTTGGTAGCTACCGTTTGGGGACTGTCCCCAAACGGTAGTTTACGTGTCGATTGGGGTGAGGCATCATCCGATAGTGAGGTGGCAGAAAGGGAATCGGAAAAAGTAGCCGAAAGGGAATCAGGAAAGGAGCCGGAGAGGGAGTCAGAAAGGGTGTCGGAGTCGCTGGAGGTCTCTGCAGGCTTGGGTTGGGTGCAGGATGAAAGTCCCATCAGCAGGAGGAAAGGAAGGAGAATATACGTGCTCAATTCTTAGAGGCAGGCTGTTCCATGGGGAGAACGGGTGAGACGCTGATGTAGACATGGTCGCTGAGCAGGACACCACCGCGAAGAACATTGCCCGTTACAGTAAGAGGACGGAAAGGAGACTTATTTTCGAACTCAACAGTTAGCGTGCCATCTTCTGCCACAGTGTAGGAGAAAGGATAGCGGTCGTTATAGTAGGCGGTTGCTCCACCTCTAGTATGGACATAAATCCCCTTTGTGGCAGAAGTGAAACACAAATAAGCCAAAGCGCTATAGGCGGTGTTGTCAGATGCAATTGCCTCGGCGTACATCATACCCACCATCGGTAGATTACCTGCCGGAATATCTGCCGGCTTGTCTTGTGGTTGTTGACTGGCGAATAGGTCGCTCTGTGCCCGGGTCACTCCCGTTGCTGCAACGAGCAGGAGGAAAGAGAGAATGATTTTTTTCATATCAGTGATGGTTTTTGATGTTTCACAAAAAAGTGAAGTTTTCAGATGATTTCAGACCGATCCTCACCGATGCAGAGCAGGATAATCAAGACGACGATGGGCGAGACAAAGCAACTGAGCAGCACCCAGAAGAAGACATTGCGGTGGTTGCGATGAGCAATAATGGCGACGAGCACATAGAACCCGACATAAAAAAGCAGGACAAGCAGTATAATGACGATATACCAAATAAGCATATCCTTGGTCAGGTCCAGTGCTTCTGTCGCCAGTTGGTCGCACTCCTCCGTTTGCGTCTTTACGACCGTTCCCGGTTTGTTGTAGCTCTTGAAGTCATATTTGACCTTAAAAAGGTTGGGATTATGTGGGCGTTGCTCCGACTGACAGTAGGAATAGCCACGTTGGTGCTCATAGGCCGGAACACGGACCTTGCGAGTCAAGCCCGGAGCAATTTCGACCTCTTCGTTATACTCCTGATAATCCATCTGATTGCCATTCATATCGAGGTATTCAACGATGAATTGAACGCTGTGGATCTGCTCCTGCGTGTTGTTCTTGAGAGCAATGGTTGAAAGGGGATCGGACCAGCCCTGTTCAAAAGACTGCATGCTGACGGCCGCCTCCTCCGCTCCAGCGGAAAGCGACAGAAGTGCAAGAAAAAGGGTAAAAAGATGTTTTTTCATATCAAGTAAGTGTTTCATATTGGTTGTTTTAATGTTTCACAAAAAGTGAAGGTTTGAGTGGTAGCAACCTACGATTAGCCTACGATTAGCCTACGAAATAGGTTCGGCGGTGGTCTATTGTGAGTTCGTTACACTTGTGGAGATTCACTCGCAAAAGGGTCGGACCCTGATGTTAGTTTCTGTGGAGATTCTCGGAGGCTACGGACGAAGTCGTTTGGATGGTTCAGAAAGGGGGTAATGGAATCACTTCATCTCCCAGTTTCCAGCCGTTCTTCCAATCCGTATAATCAGCAAATGCTATCGGCACATACTTGTCTGCCACATCGGCAATAGGTTTGAACCACGCCACATAAGCGGGGTCGGGGCTTATTCCACATCAGCATCCGGATCGTCGACGGAGGACTCCGGAGGGGTAACATCCAGTTCGTCACGACCCGAGACGGTCTTACCGGTGGCTTTCTCGATAAGATTGAGAAGGGCGGTTCTGCGGTTCTTGAAATAGGTCAAAAAGTCGTCGCTCCGGATAGCGGATACATCAATCTGGTGGGAAACCAGGTACGAATCCAAATCGGCAGGTGAAACGCCATGATTCCGTTCGATGCTGGAGAGGTATTTGCTGGGAGCATCTCCACCAATAATCCGGTTGGTACGGGCATAAATGGGTGTCTTGTTGATAACGGAGTTCCACATCGTGCTCTCGATATTGCGCTCTATGCAATAGTGTTGCGGGAAGATATGGTGGATATCCGTTGCCTCACAAACATAGGAAGCGAAGTCCATCTCTGTGCCTTTCAGGAAGTCTCGGGCGTGCTCCTTCAGAATCAGCGCCATTACACCTTTGTATGCCGCACTATTGCGAGTATAGAGTTGCTGTAGACGCGAGGCGTGGAAATTGGAACGCACAATGGTATCGGGCAATTGGTTATCATCTTTGACCCAAGCCATCATTCCGGTCACATCCGTAACATACCGAGTCTCATTAGCACCGCCATACAACTCGCCAAAGACTCCGCACCAGAACCATTGCGAGAGTTTATTTCGATTCGAGACCGTGAACCAGAGATTCTTGTCGATAGCAAACAGTACGGCAAGAGGAATGAGTTGGGTGGTATAAGGTATGTCGATAGCTGTAAAGATACGCTCTTCGGCAAGGAACTTCACGGCCTCCTTTACGCCGGTCAGTAGCCTATCGCGATACTTCTGGTACTCCGGGAGAGTGAGTCTCAGCACATCCTTCTTCTTGCAGCTAACCGCGCGACCATTATTCTCCGTGAAGTTGATATAGCTGGAGAGGAGAGTCAGAGCGGTAATGAAGTCTGTACCGGTAAAAGCCCTGTAGTTCTTATAGAGCAACACTTTTTCGCCACGCAACTCTTTCCATATTTCCTCCCAATCCTTTCTCAACTCGAAGTTTGAGGCCGCCAAAGTTGCGGTGACCAGTTCGAATACGGTTAGCGACACGCCGCCCTGATTAACATTTTCGAACACCTGGCAGACGGCTTCCTTCGGTACATCATTGCCAATTTCGATGACGGGAATCTGGTATTTCTCCATGGGGGCCAAGACCTTGTTGAAGAACTGCACCCAATAGTTGGAGGCTGTCGAATCGTTGTGGTGGTACATGAGGTACTGCATCTGCCACTGCATCATTTCCACGTTATCGAACACGATATTGAGTGGGAAGCAGTGATTCTCGAACTCCTTCTCACGCGTAGAGAGGTCGAGTACAATATCTCGACCGATGTTCTCCTTTATCATCCGGTCTTCCGGCACCGAAATGACGGCATCTATCCGGTCAGTCAGCGTGTCCAGGCATTTGGGTATATCGAGGTAATAAAACCGCTTAATAGGCTTCTTCTTATAATCCACCGTATCCACGACTTTCTTGCAGTACATAGAGCGGTATATGGAGGTGTTTCGTTGTTGTCCGTCCAGGACGAGTTGCGAAGGTTCGACAGACTCCTTGCTACTATCTACGCCTTCGAAGAGACGAGTCTTGAAGTGCACATCTTCACCGCCTGTCTGCAGGAACATTGCGGCACCGATGGGGTAACCATTGCTGATACTTGCTATTAAGGCTCGAATGCGATTATCTTCCCATACCCAGCCACGTTGGAAGTCAGGTAGTTGAATTTTTCCTTCGTCGATGTCCTTTAGAATGTCGGCTATGGCGCTGTTGTTCGACTTTATCATGGTGTTTGTTGTTAATTTCTATTATTTCAGCTGGTCGATTGCGGAGAAAAGTTCCTCTATTTTGGCGACGATACGCTTCTGCTCAGCAAGAGGGGGAAGCGGGATGATAAAATTAGGCATATCCCCTAAATTTATTTTGAAGGTATGCGTGCCCCCACCTACTTTATTTTCTTCAATCCACTGATGTCCCAAAGGTGAGTTGATGGCTGTAACGATATATTTTGATAACCGATTGTCAATAAGACGTATTAAACCTAAACTAACAAATATACTAAAATTAAAATCCCAATATATTTCAAGCGCTTTTCCTAAAGTGCCGATTCGGCAGATTAGAATATCGCCCTTTTCTGGGTTTACTCTCTTGTTTATTTCAATATGTTCCGCCTCTGATATATATTTAATTTTATTAGTTGTTAGTTTGCCAGTTGAGATATTTTGTACAGAGAGGAACGGAACTCCCTTATTTACATAGTGTGGAGTTTGGTGTGTGCCATCACCTATCATTTGTGAGAGTTCTCCCAATCTACACCATTCCCAGCCCTTTGGCAACTCGAACGGTTTATCCTCGTCCGCAATAGGTGTGCTGACGAGGTCTTTCTTTTTGAGTTTGCCGGATTTGACCAACAGCTCTTTCTCGGCGTGGATACGCTCCAGCAGAACCGTAGCCGGTTCGTCGGAAGGGTCTTGGGGAACGAGTTTGCCTTGAATGGCCTGCTGGAGGATAGACTGGCGGAGTTTATTGGGGAGTTCGGTATTGAGTTCGTCCAGAGCCGATTGCGCCTTACCGTATTCCTCTACGATGGGCAGCAATTCTTCCAACTTCGCCACGATACGCTTCTGCTCAGCAAGAGGGGGAAGCGGGATGATAAAATTAGGCATATCCCCTAAATTTATTTTGAAGGTATGCGTGCCCCCACCTACTTTATTTTCTTCAATCCACTGATGTCCCAAAGGTGAGTTGATGGCTGTAACGATATATTTTGATAACCGATTGTCAATAAGACGTATTAAACCTAAACTAACAAATATACTAAAATTAAAATCCCAATATATTTCAAGCGCTTTTCCTAAAGTGCCGATTCGGCAGATTAGAATATCGCCCTTTTCTGGGTTTACTCTCTTGTTTATTTCAATATGTTCCGCCTCTGATATATATTTAATTTTATTAGTTGTTAGTTTGCCAGTTGAGATATTTTGTACAGAGAGGAACGGAACTCCCTTATTTACATAGTGTGGAGTTTGGTGTGTGCCATCACCTATCATTTGTGAGAGTTCTCCCAATCTACACCATTCCCAGCCCTTTGGCAACTCGAACGGTTTATCCTCGTCCGCAATAGGTGTGCTGACGAGGTCTTTCTTTTTGAGTTTGCCGGATTTGACCAACTGCTCTTTCTCGGCATGGATACGCTCCAGCAGAGCCGTAGCCGGTTCGTCGGCGGGGTCTTGAGGGACGAGTTTGCCTTGGATAGCCAGTTGGAGAATGGAGTTGCGGAGTTGCTGAGCGGTCATAGGGCAAGGAGAGATTGGATATGGGTGAGCGTTTCGTCAATCTTTCGGTCCAGCGCTGCACGGCGTTGGTGGTAGTCGGCCAGCAGTTCGTCGGGAGGGAGGATTTCCTCGGAGTCCTTGGGGAACTTACACTGGTCGAAGTTGCAGGACATACCGACCAGTTCCTCCACGGAGAAGCAACGAGACTTCTCGGAGACGATATTCCCCTCCTCGTCCCGCTCGATAATCTCCTGACGGTCGGTCCACCACTCGCGGATAGGAGCGCAATGCTCCAGCCGCATGGGTTTGGTTTTCGAGAAATGCTTGTAGCCCTCGGGCATATCGAGCCGATAGAACCAGGTCTGCTTAGTCCGATAGCCCTCCGGAGCATTTTCGGCAGTTGTATTATCAAAGAACACGATATTCGTGTTAATACTCGTATAGGGCGCAAAGATAGAACCCGGCAGACGGATAATCGTGTGGAGGTTAAACTCCTTGAGAAGGGCGGTCTTGATAGCCAGTTTGGCACCATCGGTACCAAAGAGGAATCCGTCGGCGATGATGACACCAGCCCGACCGTTAGCCCGCAGACGACGCATGATAAGGACCATAAAGAGGTCAGCCGTCTCAGACGAGCGCATATCGGTGGGGAAGTTGAGTTTGGCGCTGGCATCGGTACTGCCTCCGTAGGGAGGATTCATCGCAATGACATCCACCCGGTCCTTGTCCTTAAACGACGAGACAGGTGTTCCGAGCGAGTCGCAATGGAGGATATTCGGCTCGTCGACATTATGTACCAGCAGGTTCGTGATAGAGAGCAGATAGGGAAGCGGTTTCCACTCCTGACCGAGCACAGCATGTTGCCACAGCTCCTCGTCCTGCGGGGTCTGGACCTGGCGCTGGAGGTAATTGAGGGTCGAGGTGAGGAATCCTCCGGTACCGGAAGTGAAATCGGCCATGGTCTCGCTAAGCGAGGGGTGAAGCATCTCAACAATAAAGTCCGTCAGGGCACGGGGAGTATAGAACTCACCGGCATTACCGGCAGACTGCAGGTCCTTCAGGATACCCTCGTATATATCGCCAAACGTGTGTCGGTCCTCAGCGTCGGAGAAGTCAATCTCGTCCACAACATTCACGACCTGACGAAGGAGGACACCGTTCTTCATGTACTGGTTGAGGTCAGCAAACACTTCGCGGACAATCCAGTGGGAGCGGGGTGAGTCGGGAGTAAGCGGCAGAGACTTGAGCGTAGGGAAGAGTTGCTCGTTCACGAACGCGAGCAGATCGTCACCGGTAAGCGCCTTGCCGTCATGATGATCCGGAGCCCAGTTGCGCCAACGCAGAGGTTCGGGGATGATGGAGTGGTAGGCACGGGTGTCGTCGAACTCCCACACCTCCTCCTGGGCATCGTAGACCTTCAGGAAAAAGAGCCAGGTCATCTGCTCAATCCGCTGGGCATCGCCGGAGATACCGGCATCGGGACGCATGATATTCTGTAGTCGCTTGACGAGGTTATTTACAGCCATAAGAACGGATGTTTAAGGGTTAAATCAGGCAGCATATAGTTGGGACTCCAGTTCTCGAACGGCCTGAACGAACTGGTCTTTACCGCCAAAGAGGCGGACAATCTTAACGGGCGTACCGATTTGGGAGAAAGGAGCGAGTTTGAGGGTATTGGGTTCCTCCATGTTGATAATCCCCTGGTCGGAATACTTATCGAGCAAAGCCTCCAGGACAGCCCGACACTCGGGACCGTACTTGGCGAAGTAGTTACGCTTGCGGACATTGGCAGCTCGCTGCTTGCGGGTCAGGGGTTTCTGACCAAAAGCAACATGACAGATCACGTCGAATATATCCGAATCGGCGAGGGTGGGATTAGCCTGGCGGACAGCATCGATGAGTACGTTCTCGTCGGCCAGTTCATCGAGGATAGCCTGCTTGCGGTCTACCTCGTCCCAGTGGTGGAGAAAGTCCGAGAGGGTGGCATAGCGATTCCGGATAGAACGACGGGTGAAGTCGGTGATATTGGAGGTCTCCATCGTCCGACCGTCTGCACCAATGACAGAGACAATCTCGGTCTGAATACGAATCTCACGACCATCGACAAAGACCTTCTTGTCCTTCGGTTTGGGCTCGTCGTCCACAATATCCACATCGTCGGGGATAGGAAGTGGCTTGTGCTTATCAGAGTGGTCAGTATGGTCGGAGGGGAGCGGCTCACCATCGAAAGCCGGGTCACGGAAGAGGTCGGTCGCGTTGCGGAAATCGAGAATCTCGAAGTGCCATTTGCCGTGGTCCTTGAGCAGACGGGTACCTCGACCGACAATCTGCTTAAACTCCGTCATGCTACCAATCTCCTTATCAATCACAATCAGTCCCACGGTCTTGCAGTCCACGCCCGTCGAGAGCAACTCGGAGGTGGTGACGACGGTAGGATACGGGCTCTCGGGGTCGATGAAGTTATAGAGCTGTTTCTTACCCTCGAGGTCATCACCCGTAATCCGCATGACGTAGTGGGGGTCACGTCGCATCATATCCGGGTTCAGTTCCGCCAGCAGCATCCGCATGGCTTCGGCTTCCTCGGTATCGGTACAGAAGACGATGGTCTTGGTCATCCGACCGATTTGTTTCAGTTTCTCGGTAATGCGCTGAGCGATAATCTTACTACGAAGGCGGATCGTGATATTCCGGCCAAAGTCCTTGCGGCTATACCAGTCCTCGGGAATCTGGTTACCATATAGGTCCACCTCACCCTTGCGGGGAGTGTAACCGGTCAGGTCGACATTCAGCAGCGACTGAGTGACGCTATAGGGAGCGAGGAAACCGTCCTCGATACCCTGCTTGAGCGAATAGGTATAGATGGGTTCTCCGAAATAGTCGATGTTATCCGCCTCGCGGTCCTGCTTAGGAGTGGCAGTCATACCAATCTGAGTGGCGGACTGGAAGTAATCGAGCACCTTTCGCCAGTTGGAGTCCTCCTTCGCACTACCTCGGTGGCACTCGTCCACAAGAATAAGGTCAAAGTAATCCGATTGGAACTGACGGAAAGCATCCTCCACCTCGGGGTCGGCGCTGACGAGTTGCTGGTAGAGCGCCATGTGGATCTCGTAGGAGGAGTCCATGGTCTTGTCCTGCACCTTGGTCATGATCTTCTGGAAGGGCTTGAAGTCCTGGTTCATCGTTTGGTCAATCAGGATATTTCGGTCTGCCAGATAGAGGATGCGTTTTTTCAGTCCTGCCGAGCGCAGCCGCCAGATGATTTGGAAAGCCGTGAAGGTCTTACCCGTACCGGTAGCCATCACGAGTAGGATACGGTTTTGACCCCGGACGACGGCCTCCATAGTGCGGTCGATAGCAATGCGTTGGTAGTAGCGGGGCTCGTGGCTGAAGCGGTCGAAGTAATAGGGGGTCTCCATCACCTGCTGTTGCTCCTCGGTCAAGCCGCACTCGCTACGCAGACGCTGGTGCAATTCCTCGGGACGGGGAAATTGGTCGAGGGGGAAGGTACGCTCCTTACCGGTAAGCATATCGTGTTCGAGGAAAGCCTTGCCGTTGCAGGCATAGGCAAAGGGGAGGTCGAGAGCAAGCGCATACTCGATAGCCTGCTGAATACCGACGGTCAAATCCCGACGAGCAGACTTGGCCTCCACGACGGCAATATTGCGCTGGGGATTGAGTTTGAGCAGGTAGTCCAAACGCCGAGGACGCTGCACACCATGCATCTTACCCAGGACGATAACCCGCCCGTCGGTATAGGCGTATTCCATCCGGATGAGTTCCTTCGACCAACCGGCCGTCTCCACGATAGCCGGTGTAATCAGTCGGAATTTCACATCCTCCTCCGAAAGCATCTGTAGTTCAATATCCGTCATGGTATATTATGGGTTCGTTTTCAAATTCGCCTACAAAGTTACAAAAAATTTTTGGAATTTGCAAGAGGGATTGCATTTTTGGGAGATTTTTCGCTCAAAAGACCTTCGGACGGAATCCGAAGGCACGGTGGCTAAGGACGCTAAAGCGAGAGCCCTTACGCAGGGGGCGAGGAGACGAGGGCACGGA
>X369_Koala__coassemble_209_pt1 | contig 12051 bp, 11 predicted proteins | sample X369_Koala__metabat2_high_PE_004 | metagenome-assembled genome bin X369_Koala | reverse complement strand
TGTGAGCAAGCTCCCGTCAGTCGTTGTCCCATCTACCAACACCCCTATCGGGGCTCAACGGGCTATCGGACGATAAACAATAAAAACCGGCTATTCGTCCTCCCCATGCTGCTCCCGAAGGGAGCAAAAAGCCGCCAGACAAAATGCTCGCTAAAGCTCGAACAAAATGTTTTTAACCTTAAATCTTAAATCTAGCATAAATCTATTATAAATCCAGCATAAATGGTTATAGGACGATATTTAAAAGGCGCTTCGCTTGAATCAGGACTTGTAAATCTATCGTAAATCAGGACTTGTAAAAATGTTTTAACTGTTTATCGTCCGAGCGAGAGGGATGCCCGCAGGGCTGGGGGGACTGGATGGAGCAGCGGCAGGAAGCTTGCTTACGGGGCGATGCTACCGCCCGGAACCCAATCCGGCAGGGGCCGGATACCTATCGCGAGGAGGTTTTTATTGTTTTTGTTTTTATAAAGGGTTAACGTTTAACGGTTAGCGTTTAGGGGTTTTACAGTCGCTGGCCGGAGAGGGTATAGATATGTTCGCCGCGGCGGATGTAGATGACGCCATTGCGAAGGAACTTGATTCCGCGCTCGGCCTGCTGCGGGGTCGATGTGAGCCAAGTGGGGTGCAGTTCGCTGAGGATACGGAGGGCATAGGCGGCGTTGGGAACGCCGTAGCCCATCTGGTAGTTGAAGGCAGAGTCGGGCAGGGTGTAGCGGCTGGCGCTACGGATGACGGCATCCCGCAGGTCGGCGGGCGACAGGTCCGGCCGTGCCTGACGAAGGCAGGCCATGAGACCGGCCATCTCCGGGGTGGCGAAAGAGGTGCCGTTTCCCCGACTCCATCGGCCGGTAGAGGGATTCCAGATGCGGGTACGCTGTCCCCACGCGGACACTTCGGGTTTGCGACGGCCGTCGGCGGTAGGTCCGTAGCTGGAGAAAGATGCCGGGGAAGTGCAGGCGCTATCCAAGGCCCCGACGGAGAGGATATGGAACGCGTCGGCGGGGGTGGCAAGGTGATACCATTTGGTGGTGTCGGCTCCGTCATTGCCCATAGCGACACAGATGATACGTCGTTGGCCGACATCGGATGCGGCGATGGCGACGGGAGTGGTGGTACCGTTCAAGGCAGACCAGGGGTATTCCTGGGTGGGATCGTTGAAGTGGCCGGCTCCATAGCCGAGCGAGATGGTGATGACATCGACGTCCAGGCTATCGGCCATGTAGATGGCCCGGGCGAGTCGGTCGACCTCGGCCCGGTTCTCGAAACGCCAGTCCTCGGTACGGAAGAGATAGAACTGTGCGCCCGGGGCGGTGCCCTCGTAGACAGAGTCGCCGAGGATGGTACTGAGACAGCAGGTGCCGTGGGTCTCGTTCGAATCGGCATAAATCCCTTTGTAGGGATGGTGCGTGAGGGTATCCGGCAGCAGGTCAAACGTGTCGACAATATGGCTGGCAAAGTGGGTGTCGGCTCGGTAGAAGCCGATGTCGATGATGGCAATCTTGACGCTATCTCCGGTATAGCCCTGCTGGTGCAGGCTGTCGAGACCCATGATAGCCGAAAAAAGAAAGGCAAGTAGAATCATCGATGTACGAGTAAGACGACATTCTCCACATGCTGGGTGTGGGGGAACATATCGACAGGTTGAACATAAGCGACGCTATACTGTGCGTCGAGGAGCGCCAGGTCGCGCGCCTGGGTGGCGGGATTGCAAGAGACGTAAACGATGCGGTCAGGGGAAGCGGAAAGGATGACATCGATTACCTCGGGATCCATGCCGGCACGAGGCGGGTCGGTTATCAGTACCTCGGGACGACCGTGCTCTGCGACGAAGGCGGGGGAGAGCACCTTCTTCATATCGCCGGCGTAGAAGAGGCAGTTCGTGATACCGTTGTACTCGGCATTGAGTCGGGCGTCTGCGATAGCCTCGGGGACATACTCGATGCCGACCACCAGGCGGGCATGGGCGGAAACGAACTGGGCAATGGTACCGGTACCGGTATAGAGATCGTAGACCAGGGGGCGCGCCTCGTCCGGCATGTCGCGGAAGGCGAGCGAGCGCACCACCCGGTAGAGTTCGAGTGCCTGCTCGGTATTGGTCTGGTAGAAGGACTTGGGGCCGACCTTGAAGCGCAGGTTCTCCATGTGCTCGACGATATGGTCGGCGCCGAAGTAGACGCGGATATCGAGGTCACCGAGGGTGTCGTTGAACTTGGTGTTGACGACATACTGGAGGGAAACGATCTGCGGAAAAGCCTGGTGGATAGCCTCCAATAATTCCGTGTACTCCCCCTCCTCGCCGAACGAGAGAACGAGCATGAGTTCGCCGGCTTCGTTGGAGCGGAGCACCATCGTCCGCAGTTGGCCGGTATGGGTGTGCTCGTTGTAGAAGGTCATGGCGTGGGCCAGGGCGAAGTCGCGGATAAAGAGTCGGATGGCGTCGTTGACGGGCGGCATGAGGTGGCAGGTGTCAATCTGGAGCACCTTATCGAAGGCGCCGGGGATATGGAATCCCACGCCGGGCGAGAAGGGAGCACCCGTCTGCATCTCCTCCGTGGTCATCCAGCGTCGGTCGGAGAAGGTGAACTCCAGCTTATTGCGGTACTCGTATATCTTGGCGCTGCCCAGGCAGGGTTGCACCGGAGGAAACTCGATTTTCGCGAGGCGGGTGAGACAGTCCGTGACTTGCCGGGTCTTGTAACGCAACTGCTCCTCGTACGGAAGGATCTGCCACTTGCAACCGCCGCACACGCCGAAGTGCTGGCAGACCGCTTCGCAGCGCTTCTCGCTGGGCTGGATTAGTTTTGCGACACGCGCCTCCATATAGGAACTCTTGCGGCGGTATACCTGCAGGTCCACGATGTCGCCCGGCACACAACCCGGGACGAATACGACCATGCGACCGCCGTCCTCTTGCTCCAACTTCGCCAGCGCATTGCCTTCGGCGGCCACGTCGGTTATGAGGATATTACTCAGATAGGGTAGGTTTTTCCGTTTCATGAATCAAGTGCTTGAGTAAGTCTTTATAGCCCTCCACGGCATCGAGGCGGAAGGTTGTTTGTATGTTCTCGCCTCGTTGGACGATAGCGGGCAGGCCGGAGCGGAATCGTCCCAGAACCCGGTCGCCCGCTTGGAGCGTCACTCGCTCGGCGCGGTTGCAGTAGAGCACTTCGGCGTTCGGTTCGGTATGGATAGGGTACGCGCCCCAGGGGGTGAGGACGCATTCGCCGGGCGCAAGGACAATGGGTCCGGGGTGCTCGGAGATGAGATCGGTACCAGCGATACTGCTGTCGGGTGGGACGCCGTAGGTAGCGATATAACTATATCCCTCTCCGCGCCAGACGGAGGCGTGCCGGAGGTGGTAGTCCTTTGTATTTCCTTTGGTCAGGACATCCTCGTATTCGGTGGAGCACTCCCCCCAGCCGTTATCGGTGTCGCTCAGCCAGGGCTGGGTGCGGCGGTACTCAGTCTGGCGGCCGACGAGGGCGTAACTGACGCTGTCGGCGATTCCCCATTCACCGGGGACGATGCCGGCGGTGAGGGAATCGAAATAGAATGTCGGTCCACAGGTACGGGTGAAGCAGTTGCATATCTGCACCCAAGGCTCGCCACCGGTAAAGATAGCGACGGGAACAGATGGGCGGCTCTGACCGCCCCGATTGACCGCACACACCGTAAATCGGTACTCGCGGTTGGGGGAGAGTGAGAACTGCATGTGGGTATGGCGGGTGGAATAGGTCTGGCCCTCGTCGTCGGTGACGATATAGTGGTCCGCCGTGGCGGTGGGCTCCAGCGAATCCGTGACGGCGTGCCAGGAGAGCAATCCGTCCCGTGTGAGTCGCACGGAGTCCGGCGTGAGGGGGGTGAAAACGGCCTTGCGGCCATACAGGTAGCGGACGACACCTTTATATATCGCGCGTGCGACAATATCCATCGCCTGCGGGTCGAGCAGATACTGCACGTCCGATATATCCTTATGCGACGCGATTTCGAGAATCAGCGACGGGACACGGGGCACGCGGCACTCGGCATAGCGGCAGTCTTTCGGCTTGCGCTCCACCCAGGTGGGGGCTATGGTTCGCCGCATATCTTGGACCACCTGGTGAGAGATAGCTGCAGCCAGGTTGCGATGTTCCTTGCCGGTATAGAGGGCGAGGGTGCCTACGAGTGCGCTATCGCCGGGGGCGTCGAGGCCGTCGGTATGGAGGGCGATGGCGAGGTCGACCGGCTGATGCGCTACCTCAACGAGGTGGTTGACCCACTGGGGTCGGCTGTAGATATCGTCCTTGTACTCGCTGGGGGTATCGAAGCACCGGGTATAGCGGACTACCGTATCGGGATAGCCCTGTGCACGGAGGGAGTAAAGTGCGGCCTCCATCCATCGGGGCATACCGGAAGGTCCGATAGCTTTGCCCCAGGCGGTGCGGGGGTCGGGTCGGGGAGAGAGGACGGTGAGTCCGGCGTTGCGTAACATATCCGTGAGGCGGGTGGAGTACTCGGTGGTGAGGCGGTCCTCGACGGTGACCCACTGCTTGGCGCGTTGCCAGAGCCAAAGCGTATCACCCGTTCCGGACTCCAGTCCGCGGTAGCGGCCATGACTGGCCCAGAGCGCTACCACACCGGCAGGTTTGCGGTGCGTGTGCGTGCGGCGCCGGGCCAAGACCGGCATCGACGTGACGAGTGCCAGCAGAAGTATGACGAACCACTTATATCGCATAGGAGATAGGTGCGTAGCGTTGCTCCAGAGCGGCCCGTTTCCGGCGGGTTTGTTCCAGAAATCGTTTTGCCTCCTCGGAATCGGGGTGAAGGAGTCGGTGGTGCTCGTCGGCGTAGAGACTGAGCCAGTCCGCCATTTGGGCGCGCGTGTCGGCGGCATAGTAGGTGTCGCTAAAACGGGAGAATATATACTCGACGGCCATGTGGCTGGGGTGGGCGAGGTCATCGCCGTAGAAGCGGTAATCGCGCAGTTCGTCCAGGAGAATCTCGTAGGAGGGAAAATACTCGACCCCGAGGCGCTCGACGGCAAGCAGGAGAATGGCTTTGCTGAGTTCGTTCTCGTGCAGTCCGTCCTTGCGGTGGCGGATCGGGGAGACGGTGAATATCCACCGTTTGGCGGCGTGTTCGATGAGGAAAGGCTGCCAGGCCGAGACAATCTCGTCGACGCTCAGTCGGCGGCGGGTGAAGAGCGATGCGGGCAGTTTTTGGCAATTCGCGACGACCCGTCCGTCCCGCTCATAGACCCAGGCCGTGCCCAGGGTGATGAGCACCACGTCCGCTGCGGCAAAGGCGCGCCGAACGGGTTCATCGTCACGGAGGGCGCTCAGGATAGAGATGGGGTTATAGAGGGTGCCGGAGGGATTGGTAAGCGCGGGCAACGAGCGCATCTGCATCTGTCGTCCGATCTCGTCGCTGAAGCAGCTGCCGAGCAGCAGTACCCTATCGCGATAACAGATGGGGCGCGTGCTAGGGGTAATATCTATGGGGGTGGTGAATTGCAAATTTTTGCCTATTTGCCTATTTGCGAATTTGCCTATTTGTTAGAGCTCGCGGCCTGAGAGGTCGTAGGTCTTGTGGCCACGCTCGATAACAATCTGACCCTTCCGGAGAGCCTTTTGGGGCAGAAGGTCCTTCTCGGTGGCCTCGTCGATGGGAGTTGAGATACCATAGGTTCCGTGGAAGGGCGAGCCGTTGAGGGTAGTTCCGGTGACCTCCATGCTGCCATCCGCGGAGATGACGAGGCTACCGGAAGCCATCATCCATTGCTCGGCGGCATAGCCGGTTGGCAAGACGTAATAGAGCGCGGAGCCGCCGTAGTTAAACTGGGTGCTATCGCTAAATCCGGCATAGACGTTGCCGTAAGCGAGGGTGCTCGTGATGGGGTAGGTGCCGGCGCTGAGGGTGGTGGACCGCGAGAAGACCATCAGGCTGAGGTAGGGGTAGCAGGAGTTGCTGCCGTAGGTGATGCTCATGTCCGGTGCGGCCAGAATCAGCGTGACATAGCCGCTGGAGAAATTCTCGGTGTCGATATCCTGTTCCGTGAAGGCCACCTCCGCCACGGGCGATACGGCTTCCGGTTCGGGGTAGTACTTCGAGGCCGGTACGCGTGTGATGCCCCCGTGCTCGATACTCTCGCCGCCATCCGTTCCGTCCACGAGGGGAATCTGCTCGCAGTTGAGGATGGTGAAGTCCGCGTCCGAGTTCGGAACGATGGCTGCTACGATACAGCAGTTAGAGTCCTTCCAGGCCGTCTTGATGGTTGTGGAGGCAATCTTCAGTTCGTAGTGGCCCGTCGAATCGACGGTGACTGCGTCGCCCAGTGCCCGCTTGACGGTAGAGCGAACGGTCTTGGTGTGGCGGAAGGAACTCCAGCCATCCCAGCTGTTGTAGTAGTCGTGTTGGTAGCTCACGGTACCGGACTCCTTGATATAAACGCACACCTTGTACTTGCTGACCGACGGGTCGACGCTCTCGCCGTAGACGGTGATGCTTGCCTTGTGGGTCGTGGCGTCATAGGTGCGGCTGATATGGATGCTGACCTGCGCCGTATCCGGCTCGGTGATAGACACGGAGTCCTTCGTGAAATAGGCCGGGTGGAAGGTGTAGGCCTTGCTGTTGCTGCCGGCGACACGCTTGGTGCGGTTGATGCTCGCGCTGGGTGCACCCGAAACGCCGAGGGCGCTGCCGATGGTCTTATTGGCCGTGATGAAATAGGCGTCCGTGCCGTAGCCGTAGTGGTGGGCCAACCAGACGTACTTGCCGGAGTCCTGCCTGGCGACAAAATCCCGGATGCAATCCATGCCATAGGGGCAGTAGCCGCAATCCATGCCCGTGAATTGCTCCAGCAGGAACTTACGGGGAAAAGCGAACGAAGAAAGGGTGAGCGCCAGGAGCGCCAAAAGTAGAGAAAGTCGTTTCATGATGTTGCGAATTTGCTTATTTGCGAATTTGTTAGAGTTTGGAGCCGAGGAGGTTATATGCTTTGCCATCGCGGAGGATGACCAGTTGACCGTCACGGAACGCCTTGACAGACCGGTGCGACTCCGTCGGGGTGGATAGGGCGGATGGGGTGGGTTGATAGATGACGGTCAGGGTGAAGTCGTCGTCCGCGCCGACGAAGCGGTAACGGATGGTGTCGCTGATGCTAAGCGAGGTAGGGTAGTAGTGGGCATAGACGTCGTAGGGCGTCTTTTGGGCCGTACTGAGCGCGAAGGTCATCGTATCCTGCTGCAGCTTGTTTCCGGCTTGGCAATCGACTGCGCAGAGTTGGTCCGACATACCGGATCTCGAACGCTCGATATACACCGTCATATTGCCGCCGGTGTAGGTCATCGTTCCAGACCAGCCCATGGCGTATCCGCCGAAGGGGTCTTCCTCAACCTGATTGACCGTCAGGGTGGTGTTGGTGTAGATGGATCGCACCCCCATTTTGAGCCCCAGATGGGTTGCTAATGCGGTGGAGCTGATGAAAACCGCCGCAAGGAGCAAAGTTAGTTTCTTCATTGTACCTTATTTTATTTAGACGTATGTTCTATTTCTATCTTCCTGGCGGAGATATACGTTCCGTCGGCGTCCACCGTGACCGCCACGACATAGCGGTGGTCGCCGGTGCCCTTCGGCGCAATCGTGGCCGTATCGGCCAGGCTGGCAATTCGTCCGCGCAGCACGTGGTTGTGGCAATAGTCCAGTACAGTGGTCGTGCCGACCATTTGTCCGCCGATGATGCTATCCTCCACCACCCATAGGATGGTGTCAGCGGGGATGAGGGTGCGATAGGTGGTGTCGGCAAAGGCGGAGGCCAGTACTCCCCGCCAGGAGGTGCGGCCGTACAGACTGCCGTCCGGCATAATCCCGAGGTTGATGGCTCCGCCCGGCAGGGGCGTGCTGCCATCGCAGCCGAAGCGCTTGTACCACACGTCTGCCTCGTCGCAGCGGTAGTCAAATGCCGGTGCATTGGTCAGGGGGTTGCTGGGTGGATGCATCTCGACCACAATCAAATTATCCCCGCACTCCTCCAGCAGTTCGTCCGCAATCTGGGCCGCGTCGGGACAGTTGGGGCAACGCACGCCGGAGAAGTCGATCAGCAGGCAGGTCCGTCCCAACCGAATGGGGTTCAGCTCACGGGTCGGTTCGTCCATCTGCTCGCAAGCCACCAGCGTGAGTGCCAAGGATACTATATACAATACTTTTTTCAACCTAATAACCTTTTAACCTATTAACCTTTTAACCTCTTAACCTTATTAAAACGTATAGTGGTACGTGATATTGACGCCCTGTTGCTTGGGGATGAGTCGGCACACGCCGCCTGCGCAGTTCCAGCCCTCGCGGGTCTTGATGTAACCGAGTGTCAGTCGGTGGGCGAGGTGTTGCCAGGCGGCGGTAAACTGGTAGTAGCTCTTGCCGTCCTCGTCGCTCACAGAGCCGTGACCGATGACGTAGTGCTCTTGGGCGGTGAGCATGAGACCGTTGTCTTTCGGCAGGTTGAGACTGAGCTCGTATAGCCCGAATACTCGTTGTCCTCCGCCCCCACGGCTATAGAGGTACTGCAGTTCGGCGCGCATCTGGGTCTTGCGTGTTACGGCGAACTTGGCATCTACGACGGCGATACCGTTGCGGTAGGTGCCACTGTGGTACTCGATGACCGAGGCGTTATAGGCCTGGTACATCAGCATTGCGTTCAGCGTCCAGCGCTTGCTCAGTTTCTTGTTCAGCTCGAGGTTCACGTCCGTATAGTACTCCTCGCCCGAAGCGAAGAACTTCTCCCCCAGTCCACGGATGTGGCTGGCGTTCAGTTTGAGTCGCGTGCCATAGCGCCCGCCCATGGCTGAGCCACGCTTGAACAGATAACTCACTTCGCCCTGCATGGCCCATTCCCCGTCCATCTGGGTGGCATAGGGATAAACGGCCGCGAGCGCATAGGTGTGCTGGTAGGCAAAAGCCGGCAGCAGGTTCAGGTAACCAAGGGCGGCCTCGGTCCGGTTGTCGTTATTGCCGCGCCGAACGGAGGAAAAGTACATGTTCTCTGTTCGCTTGGCCTGGGCGAGAATGCTCAGTCCGCTGCGGCTGTAACTCAGACTGGCCATGAGGCGTGCCCCGGATCGAAACTGTAGTCGTTGTATATCGAGGGGTCGTTGGCCTTATACGCATATTCGACCAGGGCGTTCCAGCCCTTCATCTGCAGCTGCACGCGGGCATCGGTGGCGCCCACCCAGCGCGGGACGTTATAGATGACGGGAATGAGATAGCGGTCGTTTCGGATTTCGACCGAACGGAAGTTGGCCACGATGGTGGTGTCCTCCGCCTCGTATTTGCTCACCCAACTGGCCCCGAGCGTGAGGTGGGAGTCGTCGTGCTTGAGCGGCTTGATCCACTCGCCCAGGTCGAGGTTGAGGTCGGCGCCGAGGACGGCATCCTTGCGGTAGTTGAATCCCCAGGCTCCGTCATCGTACATCTCCCAGTAGCGTCTTTGTTTGCCGCCCAGCAGGGTAAGGCCAAAGCCCGAAACGGGATGCAGGTCAATCTTTCCGCCGCGTAGCGAGTTATCCACCCCCAGACTGCGATTCTCGTATAGGTTCAGGATGAATCCGCTGCCGAACTGCCCGTATACATCGCCGGCGGTGAGACTCCCCCAACCAAATTGTGCCTCCAGGCTCAACCGTCCGATACCATGTCCGGCAAACCCCTGCTCAAATCCCAGCATCGGCCACTGCAGCAACTCGAAGCGCGTGTCCGCCGCAATCCCCGTCAGTCCGGCCGCCGTCTTGGGTTCACGCGTGTATCGCAGTCCGAGGTCGGCGTAGGTGTTGCTCAGATGGTCTATCTTGGCCCACGACGCCCGTGGCTCCGTTCGATTCTCGGAGATATCCACGGTCGGGAACAGACTCTCGTGCTGGATGCTTCCGACAAATGATATGGCAAGCAATAGGTTGAACAAGGGTTAGCGGTTAGGGGTTAGGGGTTATTTGTGCTTCTTGATGATTTCGATCAGTTCTTCTTCGCCGCCATCGGTGTAACCTTCGTGGTTATAGATTACCTTGCCGGTGCGGTCGAAGACAAACACGTGCGGTTCGTTCGATACATTCATGGCGCGCTTGAGGGCACCGTTGGGGTCGAGCAGGCAGCGGAATTCCCAGCCGTAACTGTCCACGGTGGGCTTGACGCGTTGGGCGTCGTGGGCCGTGTCTTCACTCACGAGGATGAGCTCCACGCCTGTCTCGTCCTGCCAGTCGGGATACAGCTCCTGTATCGCCTTAATCTCCCGGATGCAGGGTTTGCAACGCGTGTTCCAGAAACTGAGGATCACGGGGTGTTTGCCCACCAGGGTCGAGGTCTCGACGGTCTTTCCGTCGGTGTCCTTGAGGGTGACCCGGGCCATCGTTGTTGCGGCCTGAGCCGATGTCATGAGCCCCAAAAGGGCGGCTATCAGGAGGATTTTTTTCATTTGCTTATTTGCTAATTTGTTTATTTGCGTTCGTTTTTTATGATCAAAATGCTGGCGGCTTTTTGGCCTTTGCGATGCGGGGGTGAGACAAAAACCATCGCTATCGCTTAAATACCTCCGCTATCCCGGTGTGCCGTTCGGCATCTTGTGCCCGGCTGTAGGATGGTCTGATTATGAGCAAGCTCCTATCTGCCCATCCTCCACCCGTTCATACTCCTATCGGAGCTACCGGGCTATCGGACGATAAACCGAAAAAACACGCTATTTATCCTCCCCCATGCATTCCCCAAAGGGGAATAAAAGCCGCCAGACAAAATGCTCCTTCGTCGCTTCAAAATGCCTCACTACGTTCGGTTCAAAATATTTTTATTTTGTTTATTGTGCCGCTATAACAAATTTTCTTTTTGTCCCGAAGCGATTAGCAAATCAAAACCGTAGGGCGTGATTTGCGCCATGAGCGAGGGCATTTTGTCGAGCGTAGCGAGTATTTTGTTCAAGCAGCAACCACGTAGTGGTGTGGATTAGGGTTAGGCGGGATGACCAAGCTCGCTTGAGGCAGACTGCCTAATCCCTGATACACGTTAGCCATCTATGGCTTGCTGCGTTTTTGATCTAAAACACTCTTGCTGCGTTTTTGATCTATAAACTTCCAAAAAACTTTCAACTTTCAAACTTCTTTCAACTTTTAACTTTTAACTGTTAACTGTTATAACAATTTCTCAATTTCGGTGGGGGTGTGGACGATGTGCTGCGGCTGAAGCGCGAGCAACTGCTCTTCGTTCTGAAAGCCCCACGTGACGGCGGCCATCTCAACGCCGGCGACTTGGGCGGTGCGAATATCTACATCGCTATCCCCCACGTATAGCGTCTCGTCGGCTGTGACGCCCGCTTTCTCCAGTATCTCATACACTACCTTCGGATCGGGCTTGATGGGCATTCCTTCGCGTTGACCGAGGACGGCGACGAACCGGATACCGGGTAGCAGACGAGAGACCATACTCTCCGTGGCCTGCTGGTACTTATTGGACGCGACCGCGAGTTTGAGGCCCTTCCTTTGCAACTCCTCCAGCAACTCGGGAATACCCGGATAGGGTTTCGTGTGCTCGGTGCCATGTGCGCTGTAGTAGGCCTTGAAGGGCGTGACCATCTGGAGCATCGTGGGTTCGATTAGGTCTGCTTGGACCCCCAGTCCGGCGAGTGCCCGCCGCATGAGGTTATAAATGCCGTTGCCGACGTAGCGGGGGTAGTCCGCCACGGGATGCTCGCCCAGTCCCACTTCATGCAACGCATGGTTGCACGCGGCCGCAAGGTCCTCTATCGTGTTCAGAAGCGTTCCGTCAAGATCGAATAGAACGAGTTTTTTTGACATTTTGTACCTTAATTCTTTAAAATCGTGTGCAAATTTACAAAAAAAAATTCAAATATGCAAGCATTTTGCTATTTTTCTTCTTTTTTCTTGCAAATGTCATTTTTTTTTTGTATCTTTGCAGGCAAATAGGCAAATTTACAAATTCACAAATTTACATGGTTAAAGCAGCTCTTTACATCCACGGTTTCGCCGGCTCGATTCACTCGGGGAAAATCGCCAGTCTGCATCGGTATTATCCCGAGGT
>X369_Koala__coassemble_206_pt1 | contig 12109 bp, 11 predicted proteins | sample X369_Koala__metabat2_high_PE_004 | metagenome-assembled genome bin X369_Koala | reverse complement strand
GTGCGACGGTAATGGCGGGTGAAAAGACGATAGCCGAAGGGCAGATGAAGATTTTTATTCAGGAGGACTGACGATGCTAGTAACGAATCACTACGAAATCCTCCGTCACGAAGGCAATCGATATACCGTCCGGTTGCGGGAAGACTGCCCGGTATACGCCGGTCACTTTCCGGGCGAACCAGTTTCACCAGGAGTGTGCAATATCCAGTTGCTGCTGGAACTGGCGGGAGTCAGCCAACTAAATCGCATCAAGACCTGCCGCATGACGCGGATTCTGCGTCCGGGAGAGACGTTGGATGTGGAAGTGGCGGTAACAGACGGTCGACTGATCGGGCATGTGGGAGATGCGTTGACCCTAGATGCTGAGGTAAGTTGAAGCGAGCCGTAGTCATAGGATCGGGTCTGGGCGGACTGCAAGTCGCGCTGAATCTGCAGCGTGCCGGTTATGCGGTCTCCGTCCTCGAGCGCGATAAGCACCCGGGGGGATGTCTGCAGGCCTTCCACCGCGGAACGACATACTTCGATACAGGCTTCCACTACATCGGCGGGTTGGCAGACGGTCAACCCCTAAACGAACTATTCCGGTATTACGGGCTGATGGATTTGCCGTGGAAACAACTCGACAAGGACTGCTTTGACGAAGTCATTCTCGGCGACCATCACTTCCGTTTTGCGCAAGGATTCGAAGCCTTTCAACAACAGATGACGGAGTACTTTCCGAACGAGGCCGACGGAATCCAGAAAGTCGTGGACCTCTACCGCTATGTCGGTGAGCACACCCTAGACCATCGCACGGAGATGAATTCACTATTCAGTCAGTCGGCCTGGGAGTGGTTATCCTCGACCATCCACGACCCGATACTGCAACAAGTGCTAAGCGGCACGTGCTTCAAGATGCAACTGGACCGCGAGACACTGCCGCTCTATCTGTTCGCCCAAATCAACAGCACATTCATTCAATCCGCCTGGCGCTTGGACGGCAGTGGAGACCTGATTGTAAAACGGCTGACAGACCAAATCACTGCCAACGGCGGCGAAGTCCGCGTGCAGGCCCGGGTGAGTCATATCGATGTCCGGGACGGAAAGGTCTGTAGCGTGGTAGTAAACGACGAGGAGCACATCGATTGCGAACTGGTTGTGAGCGATATTCACCCGGCGAGCACCATAGCCCTACTGAGTGAAGGGGTGGTGAAGAATGTGTACCGCCACCGGTTGGAGCGACTAAGAAACAGTTATGGAGTCTTCACAACGTATGTGCGACTGAAAGAAAATAGCCTTCCCTACCTCAACCGAAACCTCCACATCCACGCTAGGGGTTCGGACGCTTGGGAGAGCTGTCGCGTACAGGATGGACGTCCACGGGTGGAGCACGCAATGGTGCACTACTATCCCGATCAGGCAGCCCTGGATATCCTGACGCCCGTATCAAGCGAGGTCTTTGCACCCTACGCCGATACGCCTCACAAGCACCGCGGCGAGGAATGCGATGCGCTCGTAGAGGACATCGTGAACCAGTCTATCGAGCTGGTAGCTCCGCACATCCCAGGACTGAAGGAAAGCATCGCAGACTACTTCACCTCCACCCCACTAACCTACGCGCACTATCTGGAGGCACCGGCGGGCACAGCCTATGGCGTGATGAAGGACTGGCGCTCCCCGCTAACGACCGTACTCTCCCCCCGAAGTCCGATTGAGGGGCTGTACTATACCGGTCAGAACCTGAATTTACACGGTGTGCTGGGTGTCACGATGACCAGTCGGCTCACCACAGAAACGATACTAAACACAACACAGATATGAACTATGCACTCGTAACCGGAGGCAGTCGCGGTATCGGCCGCGCAGTAGCCATCCGACTCTCCAAGATGGGACATCCTGTCCTGATTAACTATATGTCCAACGACGCCGCTGCACAAGACGCACTGGCCGCCTGCCGCGAAGCCAATCCCGATAGCGCTGCCGCTGCTAAAAGCGAGCTGCTGCGATTTGATGTCGGTTCGGCAGCAGCCTCGAAACAAGCCATCGAAGGGTGGTTGGAAAAGCATCCGGAAGACTTTATCGGCGTCCTGGTCAACAACGCGGGAATCCGCCGAGATAACATCCTGGCGCTGATGCCGGAAGAGGACTTCGAGCGGGTGCTGACCACAAACCTGTTCTCCTTCTACCACGTAACGCAACCCGTGATTGGACAGATGATTAAGCACCGCGAGGGGCGCATCGTCAACATGGCGAGTGTAAGCGGTATGATGGGCCTGCCGGGGCAGTGCAACTACAGCGCTGCCAAGGGTGGTCTGATTGCAGCCACAAAGGCGCTGGCCAAGGAGGTAGGCAAACGAAAGATCACCGTCAATGCGGTTGCCCCGGGATTCGTCAAGACCGACATGACGGACGGACTGGATGAAGAGGAGCTGAAGAAAACTATTCCCATGAACCGCTTTGCGGAGCCGGAAGAGATTGCGGCGCTGGTGGGATTCCTCTGCAGCGAGGACGCCGGATACATCACCGGTCAATGCATCTCCATCAACGGAGGTCTCTACGCGTAAGCGCGCGTACGCACGATATAATAAGGGATATTGAGTTGCTGAATCGCATGCTCGTACTGCCCGAAGAGAGCGACCCTTTCCTCATCCGACCCGTGAGAACGGGTCGGATCGTTTTTCCAAGGCAGGTCTGGATAGAACAGCAGATACGTGTCCATTCCATAGTCGCGGATTCCCTCTTCCAACCAATCGGGGTGGGTGCCCCAGACTATATCGAGCCAAAGGCGAATCATCATTAGGTCGCTATCGAACACCACCACTTCCCCCTCCGTCTGCTGCTGGCGGCGCAACTGTTCCCGCGCTATCGCCTCCACCTCTTCGCGCGTAGCAGAGGTGGCAGGTCGACCAATCTGCTCGAAGTAGGTACGTTCGTACTCATCCACATACGTGACAAAATCATACCGCCGGCTCAGATATCGGCCGACGGTAGACTTGCCACACGATTCGGGACCTATCAGTCCAACACGAAACATGGGATGTTAAATTTTCTCGAGTTTGGCGTAGGTCAGCAGCAGCGTCTTCTGACCTACCGAATCGAATAGAATATCGATCTTCTCGTTGTCGCTCTGCTCGTACACGCGAATCACGTTTCCCTCGCCGAACACCTTATGCCGCACGCGGTCGCCGTTGCGGAATCCGGTTCCCTTCAGGGCATGCACCGTCTCACCAGCGCCACTGTGGAGTTTACTCATACCTGCCGTAGGCGTCTTGGGCGCCATCGGATGCGGAGCAAAGGTCGACATCGGGCCAAATCCGGAGGTGTGATTCGCCATCTCTCGATGGATAAACTGAGCATCTATATCCTGCAAGAACGGGCTAGGATTAGTCAAGTTCACATTACCGTTGCGGAAACGCTGACCGGCATAACTGAGGAAACAGCGTTCCATGGCACGCGTGATAGCGACATAGAACAACCGACGCTCTTCCTCCAGTTCCCGGGGGCCCTTGCTATACGAGCTGGGGAACAGGTCTGCCTCCATACCCACCACAAAGACAATAGGAAATTCCAGCCCCTTTGCCGCATGCACCGTCATTAGCGTCAGTCGCGCTGTATCATCCTTCTGCTTCTCATCCTGGTCGGTCAGTAGCGACACTTCGCTCAGGAAGTCACTGATATGTGCCTCTTCGCCCACCTCACGACGCAGCTCCACAAACTCGTGAATACCTGCCAACAGTTCGTCTACGTTCTGCTTACGGTCCACTCCCTCGGGACTCTTGTCCGCATCCATCGCCATCAGTAGTCCCGACTCGCGAAGCACCCGCTCCGCGAACGTGTATGCGTCCACCGTGTACGCCATCTCCTCGAATCCGCGAATCATCTCCACAAAGTGCAGCACGGGCTTATTGCGGTGCGCAATCGCATCGAATCCCTCCTCGCGAATCTTCCGAATCGTCACATCACCTATCCCTCGGGCGGGCACCGATATACAGCGCGCCATCGCTTCCCAATCGCGGTTATTGATCACCAGTCGGAAGTACGCTATTGCATCCTTCACCTCCTTACGCTGATAGAACGATGTGCCACCGTAGATACGGTAAGGAACGCCGTATTTGCGCAGTTCGTTCTCGAAGGTACGACTCTGGCTATTCGTTCGGTACAGCACCGCCATCTGATTCAGGCTATAACTCTTCTGACCCGGTAGAGGTCGATTCAGGCGGCGCACCTCTCGTACAACCCCCTCCGCCTCATCGCGGTCTGTGGGGTACGAGGTCAAAAGGATAGGTTCACCCTGCTCCTTCTCGCTGTAAATCTCCTTGTATATCTGGTCGCCATTGTGATGAATCAGGCTATTCGCCGCACCAACAATCGTACGCGTAGAACGATAGTTTCGCTCCAGTTTGAAAAGCTTGGCATCCTCATACTGGCGCTGGAACCCCAGGATGTTCCGGATGTCCGCGCCACGGAACGAATAGATGGACTGTGCATCGTCGCCCACCACGCAAATCTTGTTCTGCGGCTCGGCCAGCATCTTAACGAGCAGGAATTGTACATAGTTCGTATCCTGGTACTCGTCCACCAGCACGTATTGGAACCGCTGCTGATACTCACGCCGTTTCTCATGGTGATCGCGCAGGAAATAGTATAGGTTCGTGAGCAGGTCATCGAAGTCCATGGCGTTCGCAGACCTAAGCCGTTTCTGGTAATCGGAATACACATCCGGCATGAAAGGCATCTTCGCCATCTTGTCGCGCTTGGCAAAGTCGTTGTCCTGGGCGTATTGTAGCGGAGTGATCAGTTTGCTCTTGCAGTCCGATATAATCCCCAGCACCACCGCAGGCTTATAACTCTTCTCGTCCAATCCGCGCTCCTTGAGCACAAGTCTAAGGAGCGAATGCATATCCGCCGTATCGTATATGGAAAAATCACTGGTAAATCCGATTTGGTCTGCCTCCCTGCGCAAGATCCGGGCCGCAATACTATGGAATGTGCCCATCATCAGGTACTTAGCAGTATCCGGCCCCACGATATGCTCCACGCGAGACTTCATCTCGCGAGCCGCCTTATTGGTAAAGGTCAATGCGAGAATTTCGCTCGCCTTCGCTCCATGTTCCAGCAGATAGGCAATCTTATACGTCAACACACGCGTCTTACCACTGCCCGCCCCGGCTATCACCAGGCTGGGTCCGTCCATGTATTCCACCGCCGCACGCTGCGCTTCATTCAGTTCGTCCAGATAGTTCATAGCATTTGTATCAAATTAAGGTCATGCACCCCAGTGCATATAAAAAGCAATACAAAGATACAAAAAAAAATTGAAAAAAGCAAATTTTCTTTAAAAATTCGCATAAAAAATTTGCATATTTGAAAAAAAAAGTGTATATTTGCACTCGATTTGGGGCATTAGCTCATCTGGTAGAGCGCAACGTTCGCAATGTTGAGGTAAGGGGTTCGAGTCCCCTATGCTCCACAATATGGCTCACAACCATACCCATATGCACTTCGATTGGACGTCCACCGCCTCCCGCGATGGACGTATCTTTCGGGTAACCATCTTGGGTGGTATTGCCAATTTCCTACTTCTTCTCGCCAAGTTCGTGGCCGGCTTTCTGGGGCACAGTTCTGCTATGATAGCGGATGCGGTGCACTCGCTCAGTGATTTCCTGACAGATATCGTGGTGCTACTGTTCGTGAAGATAGACAGTCGTCACCCGAACGGAAACGGTCGCTACGAGACCATCGCCACGGCGATTATCAGCATCGCCCTGATTGGCGTAGCCGTCTCGATTGCGTGGGAGGGGGCTCAGAAGATTCTGACGGTATACCACGGTGGGACGCTAGAGACGCCGGGCGTGATTGCACTCGTGGCAGCGATTGCAAGCATTCTTGTCAAGGAATGGATTTTTCGCATCACGCGCCATGTGGCTCGCGAAGTAAACTCCGAAGCGCTGGAGGCCAATGCCTGGCACCACCGCAGCGATGCGCTCTCGTCCGTAGGCTCGATGCTGGGCATAGGCGGTGCACTGCTCTTGGGCGGAAACTGGGCCATACTGGACCCCATCGCCGGAATCATCGTGAGCGTGGTGATTTTAGTCGTAGGCATTCGACTATTGTTACAATCCGCCGGCGAATTGATTCGTGGGAAGAAATGTGGCGCGGCAAACCTACCTACCGAATGAGGCACTTTGCTCCCATCATACTGACTATTCCGCTCATCCTCACGGGTTGCTCGAAAGGTCCGAGTCGAGTGGAGCTACTGCGCGCTGAGAAGGCGCAGCGGGACTCGATAGCAGTCGTCCAACGGGAGCAGACAATGGCATACTGCGACTCGATGACCGCCATCCTCACACCGCAGGTGGATGAGTTGCTGAAACGATTCCGCTACGAGAAGGACGACCGCTATGAGGATCACGGCCACTATGTCCACCCACTGCTGAACACCGACCGAAATGTAGAGCGCTGTTTTCTGCAACCCTATGTGTCTGACCAGATAGACATCTCGATACGTAGTTATTACTACGGTCGGAGACTGCTGCAGCACACCGGTCTAAAACTGTCGGCAGACTCGGCAGAACTGCGTGTCACAGGGCGCTGTCACCACTTCGAGGCGACCGCCATGGACGGCACCGACAAGACCTATCAGCACGAGATCATGACTGTGGATAAGAGCGAGGTGGAGAGTTTGCTCGGTTTCATCGACTCCTACCGTGACGGACGAATCCGGGTCACCCTAGAAGGTGACGGGACTTATAGTTACGTGCTCAGCGACAACGACAAACAGGCCCTGAACGACACATACCAACTAGCCGTGCTGATGCGGGACATACATAGACTGAATGAGATGCGGAATCAAGCAGGACGAAATTTTTAAAAAAAATGACAAAATATTTGGAAATGTCATTTTTTTTTTGTAAATTTGCCATGAATTTCAGGTATTGTGCCAAGAAATCAAACAAAAACATATTTAATAACCATTAAAACAATGATTCGCATGAAGAAAAGTTTTCTTTTCGTGACCATCCTGGCAACCGCCATGCTGGCCAGCTGCAGCAAGGTTGTTCAACAGCCCGAGCAAATCAATGTTAACCCCAACCCCCTGACCGTAGTGGGAAATAAGGTTAACGCAGAAATCACCGGCACCTTCCCCGCCAAGAAGTTCGCTAAGAAGGGCGTTCTGACCATCACTCCGGTACTGAAGTACGAAGGAGGTGAGGTTCTGGGCCAGCCCGTTACGTACGTTGGTGAGAAAGCCAAGGAGAATGGCAAGGTCGTTAACTACAAGAACGGCGGTAAGTATAGCCAGAGCGTCAGTTTCGACTATATCCCTGCTATGGCCAAGTCCGAGTTATACCTGCGCTGCCACGCTGTGGTTGGCAAGAAGGTGTATGACATTCCTGACATCAAAGTGGCTGACGGTGTGATTGCGACCAGCAAGCTCGCCAGCGTAAAGGACCTGAATCCCGCCGTTACGCCGGATAAGTTCCAGCGCATCATCCAGGAGATCCAGACCGCTGACATCAAGTTCCTCATCCAGCAGGCTAACCTCCGTCAGTCGGAGCTGAACAGCAAAGAGATGAAGGATTTGCTCGCTGCTGCCAAGGACGCCCAAAAGGCTGAGAACAAGGAAATCAATAAGATTGAGGTGAAGGGTTATGCATCGCCCGATGGCGGTATGGAGCTGAACGAGAAGCTCGCTACCAACCGTGAGGCCAACACCCAGAAGTACCTGCAGGGTAAGCTCAAAAAAGACAAGATTGACAACGCCATCGAGAGCGAAATCACTGCCGAGGACTGGGCCGGTTTCCAGAAGGCTATGGAGAATAGCAACATCGCTGATAAGGACCTCGTTCTACGCGTGCTAAGCATGTACAGCGATCCCGAGGAGCGTGAGGCACAGATTAAGAACCTGAGTGCCGTATACAAGACCATCGCTGATGAGATTCTGCCCGAGTTGCGTCGCAGCCGCCTGGCTATCACCACCGACATCATCGGCAAGAGCGACGAGCAAATCATGCAGCTGGCTAAGGAAGATGCCAAGCAGCTGAATGTAGAGGAGCTACTCTACGGAGCTACCCTGTTCAGCGATGCTGCTGATAAGGAGGCTTGCTACGCCAAGTGCGCTGAGCTCTATGGAGACTATCGTGCCTACAACAACTGGGGTAACATCTACTTCGCACAGGGCAACTACGCTCGTGCCAAGGAGTTGTACAACCAGGCCAACAACATCAAGGCCGGTGACCCGAACGTAAACTACAACCTGGGTCTGTGCGCTATGGCCGAGGGTGACCTGACGGGCGCCGAGGCATTCCTCGGTAAGGCTGCCGGCACCAACGCCAACCTAAACGCCGCTCTGGGCACCCTGAACACGATGAAGGGTGACTACAAGAGCGCCACGAAGGCTTATGGCAACTCCGTTAGCAACAACGCTGCTGTTCAGCAGATCTTGAACGAAGACTATGCTTCGGCTCGCAAGACCCTCAACAGCATCAGCAACCCCAACAGCCTGACCTATTACCTGAAGGCCATCGTAGGTGCTCGCACCAACGACCGCGACGCTGTCCTGACCAACCTCAAGACTGCTTGCCAGGATGCTGACCTGAAGGCTTATGCCAAGAGCGATATCGAGTTCGCCAAGTACGCTGATCTCGATGAGTTCAAGGCTATCGTTAAGTAATGTCGGTTCTTTTTCCTAAGACCAACAAATTGCCCGAGTGGGACTATCGTCCCATCTACTACGATGCAGAGAAAGAGGCGCGCAAGGAGAAACTTGCGCGCCTCCATCGTGGTTCGTTCCGGGAGCAGCACAAGAAGAGCCGCTCCGCACTCAGGGCTTCACAGGGCATGCGGTTGGCACTGCTGATTGGACTGCTGGCCGCCCTGATTTACTTATTCTATATCCTATAGTATGGATGTCATCCATCTGCTACCCGACTCCGTCGCCAATCAGATAGCGGCGGGCGAGGTCATCCAGCGTCCCGCCAGTTGTCTGAAGGAACTGGTGGAGAACTCACTCGATGCCGGAGCGAGTCATATCCGCATCATCGTGCGCGATGCGGGTCGGACGATGCTGCAGGTGGTGGATGACGGTTGTGGCATGAGCGACACAGACGCACGAATGGCCTTCGAGCGACACGCGACGTCCAAGATTCGCACGGCCGAAGACCTGATGACCCTCCGCACGATGGGATTCCGCGGAGAGGCACTGGCTTCCATTTGCGCCGTGGCGCAAGTGGAAGTAACCACCCGACGAGAGGAGGACGAGGTCGGCACGCTGCTGGAGATACATGGTTCGGAGGTGGTGCGACAGGAGCCGTGTCAATGCGCCCGAGGAACAAGTATTCGCGTGAAGAACCTGTTCTACAACATCCCTGTTCGCCGCAAGTTCCTCAAGACCGACCAGACCGAACTACGCAACCTCATCACGGACTTCAACCACATCGTACTCGTCTATCCAGAGGTACAGTTCACCTTTGTGAGCAACGATGAGATTCTCTATGAACTGACTCCGGGCACGGAGAAACAGCGCATCGAACAGGTATTCGGCCACGGAAGCGGGAAACCGTATACCGGTCGACTGATAGACATCCATACGGAGAACGAAATGATCTCCATCCGCGGATTTATCAGCAAACCCGAGGACTGTGCGAAGATGCCCCAGCAGTACTTCTTCGTCAACGGGCGCTATATGCGTCACCCCTATTTCCATAAGGCGGTACTACAGGCCTACAGTGGCATGTTGCAGGGGGATGCTGCACCGTCGTACTTCATCTACTTCAACATCGAACCGGAGCGAATCGATGTCAACATCCATCCGCAGAAGACGGAGATTAAGTTCCAAGACGAGCAGTCGCTCTTCCAAATCCTGATGGCCGTCGTCCGGGAGGGACTGGGGAAATTCAGCGTCGCGCCCACCCTGGATTTCGACCATACACCTTCGTTCGAGATGCCCGCGCAATCAGCACACATTGCTCCTCCTCCCACCATCGTCTACGACCCCCATTACACTCCCTTCCACCACGAACACAACGCTGCCCGTATTTCATCGTCGAGCAGTCCAAACTGGGAAAAATTATATAACGGTGCCGACCGACTACCCCAGAGCGAGCAGACAAGCCTCTTTGGAATGGATATCGATACGATTGCACCCTACCAGTATGCGGATAAATATATCTTACTTCCCAGTCCGCAGGGCCTGATGTTCATCCACCCCTACCGCGCACATTACACCGTCCTGTACGAGCAGATACGTGAGCAGGTAAGTGCCCATAAGGCCGAGGTGCAACAGGTCCTCTTCCCCGAGACGATTGACCTCACCGCCGAGGAGACGCCGCTGGTGGAGCAAATACGGGACGAACTGCAGGAAGTGGGATTTGAATTGGAGCAACTGACGCCTACCAACTACCGCATTGTCGGTGTCCCCGCGATGCTGCAGGACAACGCTGCCGAAACCTTGCACAGCATCCTCCGGCAGGTTAGCGAAAGTCAGTCCTCCGCCACCAGCGGATGGCAGCACACCATCGCTCTCAGTCTGGCTAAATCCAGCGCAATACGCAGTGGCCGACACTTGACAACAGACGAAATTCGCGACCTGCTGGGGCGACTCTTTAACCTTCGCTCGTACCTCATGACCCCGGACGGACAGCGGATTGTATACCTCATGAGCGATGAGGAAATCAATCGGAAATTCTAAAAAAATATATTTTTTTTGGCAAATTATTTGCTTTTTTGCTTTTTTTTTTGTAAATTTGCACGTTTTTATTCAAAAAAGAATATATATATAAATCCTAATTATACAAAAATTATGGCAGAAGACATTGCAAGCAAGGTAAAAGCCATCATCGTCGACAAGCTTGGCGTAGATGCTGCTCAGGTAACCGAAAGTGCGAATTTCTCAACAGATCTAAACGCAGATTCGCTGGATACAGTAGAACTGATTATGGAGTTCGAGAAGGAGTTTAATATCAGCATTCCGGACGAGGACACCCAGAAGATTTCGACCGTCGGCGAGGCCATTGCCTATATCGAAAAGGCAGCCAAATAAGTACTCCGACACAGAGCAAAACAACGCGAGTTTGCAGAGATTCTCTGCAGACTCGTGGTTGCGTCAATTCACGTGCGCGTATGCGCTCACACACGTATAATATAATATGAGAAGAGTAGTAGTAACCGGTCTGGGAGCCCTGACTCCGCTGGGCCAGAACTTACAGGACACCTGGGCAAACCTCGTAGCGGGCCAAAGCGGCGCCGCTCCGATTACCGCCTTCGATGCCGGCAAATTCAAGACCCGCTTCGCCTGCGAAGTGCATGACTTCGATCCTACCCGAAAGATAGATCCCAAGGAGGCTCGTAAACTCGACCGCGTGGAGCAGTTCGCCCTATGGGTAGCTGACGAAGCAATGCGAGATTCAGCGCTCAATCTGGAGAAAGAAAATCGGGAACGCTTCGATGTAATCTGGGCTACCGGCATGGGCGGATTCCAGACGATATGCACCGACATGAAGGAGTTTCATGAGGGAGACGGCACTCCGCGGTTCAGTCCTTTCTTCATGATTCGGAGTATTCCGAACATGAGCGCTGGTCAGATTTCACTGGCCTACAAACTGCAAGGTGCCAGTTATGTCGTCAGTTCGGCTTGCGCCAGTTCGGCCCACGCCATTGCACAGGCCTTCGACCGCATCCGGGCAGGGAAAGCTGACCTGGCTATTGCCGGCGGGGCCGAAACCCCTGTTGCCGAGGGAGGCATCGGCGGATTCAACGCCCTGCGCGCCCTCTCGACCCGCAACGATGACCCCAAACATGCCAGTCGTCCCTTCAGCGCTAGTCGCGATGGATTCGTGATGGCGGAGGGAGCCGCAGCACTGATTCTGGAAGACTTCGAGCACGCCAAGGCTCGCGGAGCGAAAATATACGCAGAGGTAGTCGGAACGGGTATGACTTCTGACGCCTACCATGTCACCGCACCCGATCCGGAGGGGAAGGGAGCCATGCGCGCGATGCGACAGGCTATCGAGGAGGCAGGTATTCAACCCGACGAAGTGGATCATATCAATACCCATTGCACCTCGACGCCCCTGGCTGATATTGCGGAACTGAATGCAATCAAGGCTCTTTTTGGTGAACATGCCTACGC
>X369_Koala__coassemble_204_pt1 | contig 12125 bp, 10 predicted proteins | sample X369_Koala__metabat2_high_PE_004 | metagenome-assembled genome bin X369_Koala | reverse complement strand
GGGCTGTGGATCCTGAACGCCGAATACAGCGAAGATAGCGAGGGGCTAGTAGATACGTATTTTGTGCTCGTCGTGGATGGTTCGACGAGTCTGGATGGAAAGAACGGGAAGGGGCATGGATACAAGGACGAACTGAAAATGGCGGAGGATATTGTCAAGTTGGTGCAACCGAAGTAATTGCAAATTTGCCTATTTGCTAATATGTAAATCTGAAATCACAACAAACACCATATTAACGCCGGAAGTCGCAGTTGTGAGCGGCAGACGGCAAAACATTTGTAAGTTTTACTTAATATGAGAATTACACTATTGGACGGTACGGTAAAAGAGTACCGCAATGAAGTAGAGATGTGGGAAGACCCGGAGGCCAAACACATCTTTTGGCACACGAGCGCGCACCTGCTGGCGGAGGCGCTGCAGGAGCTCTATCCGGGCATACAGTTCGGTATCGGTCCGGCGATAGAGAACGGATTCTACTACGACGTGATGCCGGCCGAAGGACAAGTGATCAGCGATGCAGACTTCGCGACGATTGAGCAGAAAATGCTGGAGCTGAAGGCGAAGAAAGAGCCCGTTGTTCGCGCAGAGATCAGCAAGGCCGACGCCCTGAAGATGTTCCACGCAAAGGGACAGGAATACAAGTGCGAACTGATAGAAGACCTGGAGGACGGACATATATCGACCTACACGCAGGGCATTTTTACAGACCTATGCCGCGGACCGCACCTGAGCAACACGGGGGATATCAAGGCCGTGAAGATACTGAGCGTAAGTGCAGCCTACTGGCGCGGTGACGAGAAGCGTCCGATGATGACGCGAATCTACGGCATCACGTTCCCCAAGAAGAGCATGCTGGACGAATATCTGGCGCTGCTGGAGGAAGCCAAGAAGCGTGACCACCGCAAGATAGGTAAGGAACTGGAGTTGTTCATGTTCAGCGACATGGTGGGCAAGGGCCTGCCGATTTGGCTGCCGAAGGGCACGCAGCTGAGACTAAGACTGGAGGACTTCCTGAAGAAGATTCAGAAGCGCTACGGTTACCAGCAGGTGATTACTCCGCATATCGGCAGCAAGCAGCTGTACGTAACGAGCGGACACTGGGACCACTACGGCAAGGACAGTTTCCAGCCGATTACCACTCCGGAGGAGGGCGAGGTATACATGCTTAAGCCGATGAACTGCCCGCACCATTGTGCGATATTCAAGAATAGTCCGAAGAGTTACAAGGACCTGCCTTTCCGCTGCGCAGAGTTCGGCACGGTATACCGCTACGAGCAGAGCGGCGAGCTGCACGGCTTGACACGCGTACGTTCATTTACCCAGGATGACGCACATATATTCTGCCGCGAGGATCAGGTCAAGAGCGAGTTCATCCGCGTGATGGGGATCATCAACATCATCTTCAAGAGCCTGAATTTCGACAAGGTGGAGGCACAGATTAGTCTGCGCGACCCGAACAACCACGAGAAGTACGTGGGCAGCGATGAGCTCTGGGCACATGCCGAGAACGCCATTCGCGAGGCTTGCAAGGAGATGGGACTAAATGCTACGGAGGTTGAGGGCGAGGCCGCCTTCTACGGACCGAAACTGGACTTCATGGTGAAGGACGCGATTGGTCGCCGTTGGCAGCTGGGTACCATCCAGGTGGACTATAACCTACCCGAGCGCTTCGAGTTGGAATACATCGGCGAGGACAACCAAAAGCATCGTCCCGTGATGATTCACCGCGCGCCGTTCGGTTCGATGGAGCGATTCGTAGCGGTGCTGATTGAGCACACGGCCGGTAAGTTCCCGCTTTGGCTCACTCCCGATCAGGCAGTGGTATTACCTATCTCCGAGAAGTACAACGAGTACGCCGAGAAGGTCAAGGAGCAGCTGGAGGCTCAGGAGGTGCGTTGTATCGTAGACGACCGCGACGAGAAGATCGGAAGGAAGATTCGCGACAACGAGCTCAAGCGCATCCCGTATATGCTCATTGTGGGTGAGAAGGAAATGACGGAAGGCACCGTGAGTGTTCGCCAGCAAGGCGCGGAAGACAAGGGTGCAATGAAGGTGGATGAGTTCGCGGCATTCGTGAGCAAGACCGTAAACGACCAGATGAACGCTTATCAGAAGTAAATGGCTACACAGAAAGGACAAATCACCATCCCTGCGCTCGTGGATCTGCATGTGCATTTCCGCGAGCCCGGATACGCGTATAAGGAGACTATCGTGACGGGTTCCGCCGCCGCTTTAGCCGCCGGTTACGAGCACGTGTTTACGATGCCAAACGTCAAACCGGCCCCCGATACGGTGGAGCACCTGAAAGCGCAATTGTCCCTGATTCAGCCCCAAAACCCTCTGCATGTTCACCCCTATGCTAGTATTACCCTCTGCCAAACCGGCGAGGGTAATCTCGTAAATATGGAGGAGTTAGCCCCGTATGTGGCTGGTTTCTCGGACGATGGTGTAGGGGTAGCCACCGAGGAGCTGATGCGCGAAGCGATGATTCGCTGCGCAGCGGTGGACCGGGTGATTGTGGAGCACTGCGAAGTCAGGGGTATTCCCGCCAGCGACCCGCGAAGCGAGTATGAGGAGATTGCGAGAAATGTGAAGTTGGCGGAAGAGACGGGGTGCCGACTGCATATCTGCCACATATCCACCAAACAGTCCGTGGAGATTATCCGCAGAGCGAAGGCACGGGGCGTACTCGTGACCTGCGAGACCTGCCCGCACTACTTGCTGCTCAACGATCGGATGGTAAAGGACAGCGGGGACTACAAGATGAATCCACCTATCCGCACGTTGGAAGACCAGATGGCGCTGATAGCCGGTATCCAGGACGGAACAATAGATTGTATCTCGACCGACCACGCCCCGCATAGCGCGGAGGAAAAGAGTCGCGGATTTGCAGGAAGTCTGAATGGGATAGTCGGAATCGAAACCGCCTTCCCGCTGTGCTACACCTACCTCGTACGACCGGGAATTATCAGTCTGGAGCGACTCATCGAGTTGATGTCCATCAAACCGAGGGAAATTATGCGGATTGCCGAGCCGGCACGGAGAGTGACGTTCGATGTAGAGACGGAGTACGAGATTGACCCGAGTCAGTTCCTGAGCAAAGGGAAGAGCACCCCGTTCAAGGGCTGGAAAGTAGTGGGGAGGCTCGTCGCTTGATTGGTTCAAGGGGTCGCTTGGGAGGAAGTTTCCGAGAAACCCCGCCCGTCCCCAACGGGCTCACCAATCTCCGGCCCCGGACCTACGGTTTCCTGGAAACTCTCCCGCGCTCTTGACAAAAGGAAGCGCCGCAGGCACCTACCCAAAACGGAGCGAAGCGGAGGCCGAGCAGAGCGAGGCAGCAGAGGGGGATATCCATGCGAGGATTAAAAACACAACGAATATGAAAAGAGATGTCATTATAGCATGTGACTTTGCGAGTGCGGAGGCGACATACGCCTTTTTGGACCAGTTCGAAGGAATGGAGAAGCCATTCGTGAAGATTGGAATGGAGCTCTATTACGCCGAAGGGCCAAGTATCGTGAGGGAGATTAAACGGAGAGGACATAAGATTTTTCTGGACCTCAAACTCCACGACATTCCCAACACCGTGAAGAAAGCGATGGCGGTGCTGTCGCGACTGGATGTCGATATGGTTAACCTACACGCAGCCGGGACGCAGGAGATGATGCGGGCGGCGCTGGAGGGGCTGACCCGGGAAGACGGAACTCGACCTCTGCTGCTGGCGGTGACCCAACTGACCAGCACGAGCGAAGAGAGGATGCACAGCGACCTGCTTATTCCGGGCAAGATTGGGGACGTGGTGGCCCACTACGCGCAGATGGCGAAGGAAGCGGGACTGGACGGTGTGGTCTGCAGTCCGCTGGAGGCCTCAATAGTAAAGAGCCGGTGTGGCAAGGAGTTTCTGACCGTCACCCCGGGAATCCGTTTTGCGGACAGCGCCGTAGGCGACCAGGTACGAATTACCACTCCCGCAAAGGCGAAAGAAATAGGAAGCGATTTCATCGTCGTCGGCAGACCGATTACCGCCGCCGAAGATCCGGTAGCAGCATACCAGCGATGCGTCAAGGAATTTGGAGCATAATCAGTAACGAGCAACTGGTGCCAAATGTGCACCGGATGCGGATGAGGGGCGAGACGAAAGGAATTGAGCCCGGACAGTTCGTGATATCGCGATTCCCGGGCAGTACTTGAGGAGACCTATCTCCGTTTGTGACGTAGACGAGGATGTACTCACGATTATCTACAAGGTCGTGGGACAAGGAACGAAGAAATTAAGCGAAATGGCGGCCGAGGAGGAGTTGGACATCCTTTCGGGACTGGGGCACGGTTATGACATATCGAAAGCAGAACGTAAGCAAACGTTACTGATAGGCGGTGGCGTAGGCGTTCCCCCACTCTACTATCTGGCGAAAAAGTTGGGAGGAAAGTGCCGGGTGGTATTGGGTTTCAACACAGCGAGCGAAGTGTTCTACGAGCAGGAGTTTCGTGCATTGGGTTGCGAAGTGGAAGTTACAACAGCAGATGGCAGCTACGGGACGAAAGGGTTCGTGACCAACGCTAACATTAACCCTAACCCTAACTTATACTACTTCTGCTGTGGGCCACTGCCGATGATTAAGGCGGTAATTGGCAAATGGGGGACGAAGGGGCAAATCAGTATGGAGGAGAGGATGGGTTGCGGATTCGGGATATGTGTGGGGTGCACCATCGAGACCACCGAGGGACCCAAACGCGTATGCAAAGACGGACCCGTAATCAGCGCAGAGATACTATGTTTAAAGTAGAATTAGGACATATTGAACTGAGCAATCCGGTGATTCCGGCGAGTGGAACATGTGGGTTCGGTCAGGAACTGAGCGAGGTATACGACCTCAATCGGCTGGGCGGAATCGCAACGAAAGGCACGACTCGGGAAGCGAGGTACGGCAATCCGCTACCACGCATTGCAGAGTGCGGAAACTACGGAATGATTAACAGTGTAGGACTGCAGAACCCGGGCGTGGAGGAAGTGATTCGAAAGGAAATGCCAGAACTGAGGGAAAAGTACAAAGGCGTAATTCTAGCGAACATATCGGGATTCAGCGTCGAGGACTACGCGTACACGTGTGAGCGGATAGATAAGGGGACGAGTGCGGACATATTGGAAGTCAATATTTCCTGTCCGAACGTACACCACGGGGGGATGACCTTTGGAACGAATCCGGAAGCGGCAGCAGAAGTGGTACGAGCCGTAAAGAGCGTGACGAGCAAACCCGTCTATATGAAGCTCAGCCCGAACGTAACGGATATCGTAAGCATCGCGAAGGCCTGCGAGGAAGCAGGAGCAGACGGTCTGGTGCTGATCAACACGATGCTGGGAATGCGGATAGACATTGCGCGGCGCAAACCGGTGCTGGCGAACCGATACGGTGGCTACTCCGGTCCGGGGATATTCCCCATCGCGCTGAGGATGGTGAACCAAGTAGCCAGCGCCTGCCGGATACCCGTCATCGGTTGCGGTGGGATAACGACAGCAGACGATGTTATCGAGATGATGATGGCAGGGGCAAGCGCTTGCGAGATTGGCGCTGCAAACCTCGTGAATCCGAAGGCAGCTATCGAGATTATTGATGCGCTCCCTAAACGGATGGCGGAACTGAAGATAAACCAACTAAAAGACATCATAGGCATATGCAAAAACTGATTGCAAAAGACTTACTCCGGATTCAGGCCGTGTTCCTCCGTCCAGACGATCCCTTCACGTGGGCGAGCGGCATAAAAAGCCCCATCTACTGCGACAACCGACTGACGCTGAGCGATTGTGCGGTGCGTGAGGACGTAGAGAACGGACTCGCAGAAACGATTCGCCAGTACTATCCCGAAGCAGAGGTACTGATGGGCACTTCGACGGCCGGAATTGCTCATGCAGCGATTACGGCCACGAAACTGAACCTGCCGATGGGTTATGTCCGCAGTGGCGCGAAAGACCACGGGCGGAAGAATCAGATTGAGGGAAAACTGCTGCCGGGTCAGAAGGTGGTGGTCGTCGAAGATCTGATTTCGACAGCCGGCAGTTGTCTGGAAGTGGTGGATATCTTGCGGGAAGCGGGTGCGGAAGTGCTGGGCATCGCCAGCATCTTCACTTACGGACTAAAGAAAGGAATCGAGCGCCTGAAAGAAGACAAGGTAGAGAACCACTCGCTCTGCGACCTGGACACCCTGGTGGATGTCGCGGTAGAGGAGAAATATATCAGTAAAGAACAAAAGGAGCAAGTCCTGCAATTCCGCAACAACCTATGAGACACTTATTGGACCCCACAGACCTCACGACGGCCGAGATTGACCTCATCCTTGAGCGCGCACTGGATATCATCGCGAATCCCGCAAAGTATGCCGAAGCCTGCAAGAGCAAGAAACTGGCGACCCTCTTCTACGAGCCGAGCACCCGGACGCGACTCAGTTTCACAGCGGCGATGATGGAACTGGGCGGTAATGTACTCGGGTTCAGCGATGCCAAGTCCAGCAGCGTGAGCAAAGGCGAAACGGTCGCTGACACGGTACGGGTGGTATCGAGTTTTGCGGATATCATCGCGATGCGTCACTATAAGGAAGGCGGGCCGATGGTGGCCTCGCAATACAGTCGCATCCCCGTCATCAACGCCGGCGATGGCGGTCATAGCCACCCGACGCAGACGATGACAGACCTGCTAACGATTCGCCGCGAAATGGGGCACTTGGATCACCTGACGATTGGCCTCTGCGGTGACCTAAAATACGGCCGGACAGTGCATAGCCTCATTAAGGCCATGAAGCGCTATGAAGGAACACGGTTTGTGCTGATTGCCCCGAAAGAACTAGCGCTCCCCGATTACATCAAGGCGGAACTGGAGAACAACTACACGGAGGTGCAGACCCTGGAGGAAGCAATGCCAATGGTGGATGTGCTCTACATGACCCGTGTCCAGCAAGAGCGTTTTGCCGACCGCGACGAATACGAGCGGCTCAAGGACGCGTTTATCCTCACGCCGGAGTTGATGGCGCTGGGCAAGAAGAGTATGGTGGTGCTTCATCCCCTACCCCGTGTGAACGAAATCACTCCCGCGGTGGACGATGATCCCAGAGCGGCCTATTTCCGCCAGGTGGAAAACGGCAAATATGTCCGAATGGCGCTGATTTATACCCTGCTGCAATGGAAAGAGCAGGCGCAACCGGTGCACTACGAGCCTTTCGAGACTGAGCAGCGCTGCCAAAACGACCGTTGCATATCGACTACAGAACCGGTCAAGCACTTGGCTTACCGCGGAAAGAACGGCATCACCCGATGCTATTATTGCGAACACATGCTATAAAACTATGATATACGACCGCATTATTGGTGAAGGTTTGACCTTCGACGACGTCCTGCTTGTTCCGGCATACAGCGAGGTGCTGCCCCGCGAAGTGAGCCTGACAGGCCAGTTCTCCCGCAACATTATGCTTAACATCCCCGTGGTTTCGGCCGCGATGGACACCGTAACGGAAAGTAAAATGGCGATTGCCATTGCCCGCGAAGGTGGTATCGGTGTGATTCACAAAAATATGTCCATTGCTGAGCAGGCTGCAGAAGTGCGTCGCGTCAAGCGCGCCGAGAACGGACTGATTACCGATCCGATTACGATAACGGCCGAGCAAACTGTAGGGGATGCCCTGCAACTGATGGCAGAGAACCATATCGGGGGTATTCCCGTAGTGGACAAAGACGGCTATCTGGTGGGAATCGTCACAAACCGCGACCTCCGTTTTGAGACGAAGATGGAGCGGCCCGTAAAAGAAGTGATGACGGCCGAGAACCTGATTACCATCCAGTCCACCGAGCACGATGTGATTATGGAGAGCCTTGAGACCCACAAGGTCGAGAAACTGCCTGTCGTCACGGCCGATGGTAAACTGCGCGGACTCGTGACCTACCGCGATATCACCAAACTGCGCGACTACCCCAATGCCTGCAAGGACAGCCTGGGACGTCTGCGTTGTGCGGCGGGAGTGGGCATTACGCCTGATTACCTGGACCGCGTGGAAGCGCTCTACCGCGAAGGAGTGGATGCCGTGGTACTGGACTCGGCTCACGGGCATAGCAAGAACATCGTCAACGCCCTGCGGGGTATCAAAGCCAAGTATCCAAAACTGGATGTGGTCGTCGGAAATATTGCGACGGGTGAAGCCGCTAAATACCTCGTGGAGAACGGAGCAGATGGTGTGAAGGTGGGTATCGGTCCGGGTAGTATCTGCACCACACGCATCATTGCGGGCGTAGGGGTACCCCAACTGACAGCTATCTTCGATGTAGCGCAGGCCCTGCGCGGCACAGGCGTCCCGATGATTGCGGACGGCGGACTGCGCTATTCGGGCGATATCGTGAAGGCGCTCGCCGCAGGCGGAAACTGCGTGATGTGCGGTTCGATGTTCGCCGGCACAGACGAGGCACCGGGAGAGACGATTATCTATAACGGCCGAAAGTTCAAGACCTACCGTGGGATGGGCTCCATTGACGCGATGAAGGCCGGCTCGGCCGATCGCTACTTCCAGGGCGGCGAGAAAAATGTGTCGAAACTCGTGCCGGAAGGAATCGTGGGCCGCGTACCTTACAAGGGAACCGTGGCGGAGACGGTGTTCCAACTGCTGGGAGGACTGCGCTCGGGCATGGGATACGTCGGCGCGCATAATTTGCAAGAGCTGCAGCAGGCCCGGTTCGTGAAGATTACCGCCGCCGGCATGTCGGAGAGTCACCCGCACGATATAACGATTACGAGCGAAGCGCCCAACTACTCGACAAAATAATATGCAGAAGATTATTATCCTCGATTTCGGCAGCCAGACAACCCAACTCATCGGACGCCGTGTCCGGGAGCTGGACACGTTCTGCGAAATCCTACCCTATAATAAGTACCCCGAGGACGACAGCGAGGTCATTGGTGTCATTCTGTCCGGCAGTCCCTATTCGGTACACGACCCGGAGGCCTTTCAGGTGGATTTGAGTCGCTTCATCACTCGCAAGCCGGTGCTGGGTATTTGCTACGGCGCACAGTACCTGTCCTTTGCCCAAGGCGGCAAGGTCGAGAAGGCCGACAGTCGTGAATACGGTCGGGCGAACCTGGAGCAGTTCGATGCATCAAACGCGTTATTCAAAGGATTCCACGACCGCTCGCAGGTGTGGATGTCGCACGGCGATACGATTACGGCCATCCCCGACGGATACCACACGATTGCCTCTACGGCCAGTGTGAAGAACGCCGCCTATGTCTGTGACACCTTACCCGTTTGGGCGGTGCAGTTCCATCCGGAGGTCAGTCACACCGAGCAAGGTATAGAGTTGCTACGGAACTTCGTGGTAGGTATATGTGGAAGTCGTCAGGACTGGTCGGCCGCGAATTTCGTGGACGCCACCGTTGCTGAACTGAAACAGCAATTGGGTCAAGACCGCGTCATCCTCGGTCTGAGTGGTGGCGTGGATAGTAGCGTAGCCGCTGTACTGCTCAGCCGAGCGATTGGTGAGCGACTGACATGCATCTTCGTGAATCACGGGATGCTGCGCAAGAACGAGTACCGGGACGTGATGCGCGGTTACGCGGATATGGGTCTGAACGTAATCGGCGTCGATGCCTCGAAGCGGTTCTTTGCAGACCTAGCAGGCATCACCGACCCCGAACAGAAACGGAAAATCATCGGTCGGGATTTTGTGGAGGTATTCAATGCCGAGGCACGAAAGATAAAGGACGCCAAGTGGCTTGCGCAAGGCACGATTTACCCCGACCGCATCGAGAGTCTCAATATAACGGGACGAGTCATCAAGTCCCACCACAACGTAGGCGGACTTCCCAAGGAGATGAACCTACAGCTCTGCGAGCCGCTGAAGTGGCTGTTCAAGGACGAGGTACGCCGCGTAGGTCGGCAACTGGGCATACCCGAGCACCTGATTGATCGGCACCCCTTCCCGGGACCGGGACTGGCGGTGCGGATACTAGGCGATATCACACGGGAGAAAGTGCACACACTCCAGGAAGCGGACGATATCTATATCCGCGGTCTGCGTGAAGCCGGGCTGTACGACCAGATTTGGCAAGCGGGAGCGATCCTCCTCTCCACCGTTCGGTCGGTAGGAGTCATGGGCGACGAACGCACGTACGAGAATCCCGTAGCCCTTCGGGCCGTGACCAGTTCGGACGCCATGACGGCCGATTGGGCGCACATCCCGTACGAAGTGCTCGCCAAGATAAGTAACGAAATTATTAACAAGGTCCGCGGCGTGAATCGCGTATGCTACGACATATCGTCCAAGCCGCCTTCGACCATCGAATGGGAATAAAAATGAAAGTAGGAGTTGTAATGGGGAGCACTTCCGACCTGGAAGTCATGACCCCCGCTATCGTGACCCTCGAGCAGTTTGGCATCGAGGTAGACAAACGCGTTATATCTGCTCACCGTGCTCCGCACGAGCTCATGCGGTGGGTCGAGGGCGCCCGGGAACAAGGTATTGAGATTATCATTGCCGGAGCCGGCGGGGCTGCTCACCTGGCGGGAGTCATTGCGGGTCTTACCAGCATGCCCGTCATTGCCGTGCCTATCCACAGCAAGCTAAACGGCCTCGATTCGCTGCTGAGTATGGTACAGATGCCCAGCGGTGTACCCGTAGCGTGTGTGGCCATTGACGGCGCCAAGAACGCTGCCCTGCTTGCCGTGCAGATGCTGGCGATTGCCAATAAAGACCTGCGTGCGAAACTGGAAGAGTTCCGCGCAGCGCAAACCCAAAAAATTCTGGATACCAAGATATGAATTATCGCATCTACGTAGAGAAGCGCGAAGCTTTCCAACTCGAAGCCAAGTCGCTGCTTGCCGAACTGAACGAGAACCTGCAACTGCACCTCGCCGGTCTTCGGTACATCAATGTGTACGACCTGTTCGGATTCACGCCGGAACTGCTCGACCGGAGTCGCTACAGCGTCTTTGGCGAAATCGTGACGGACGAAGTGTCGGACCGCCTCGACCTAAGCGGTCATAAGTACCTGGCGGTGGAGTTTATCCCCGGTCAGTTTGACCAGCGGGCCTCGTCGGCCATCGACTGCGTGCACCTGATTGACCCGGCGGCAGACATCGACATCCGCTCCAGTCGCTTGCTGCTCTTTCCGGCCGAGACCACAGACGAAGATTTATCTAAGATTCGTCATTACTATATCAATGCCGTGGAGGCGCGCGAGAAAGACCTGAGCGTGTTGAGCAACAACCTCTCGGCCGAAGTCAAGCCGCTGGCCAAACTGGATGGATTCACGGACATGAAACCCGCCGAATATGCCGGTTTTTGCAAGCAATGGGGTCTCGCGATGAATGCCGATGACCTGGGTTGCGTGGTGGACTACTTCCGTTGTGAGAAACGGCAGCCGACGGAGACGGAACTCCGCATTCTGGACACCTACTGGTCGGATCACTGCCGCCACACGACCTTCACGACTATCCTCGAGAACATCACCATCGATGACTCGTTCATCAAGAACGATATCGAGTCCACATTAGGCATGTTCCACGACATTCGTCGGGAACTGGGACGCGAGAATAAGCCGCTCTGCCTGATGGAGCTCGCTACGATTGGGGCACGATATCTCAGGCACAAGGGGCTGCTGGGCGACATGGAGGTGAGCGAAGAGAATAACGCCTGCTCTATCTATATCACCGTCGATGTGGACGGCCAGAACGAGAAATGGCTGCTGCAGTTCAAGAACGAGACCCACAACCACCCCACGGAGATAGAGCCCTTCGGAGGCGCGTCAACCTGTCTGGGCGGCGCGATTCGTGACCCACTATCCGGTCGGGCGTATGTCTACCAGGCGATGCGTGTCACGGGGGCAGGAGACACCACCGCGCCCGTCAGTGCGACGCTGCAGGGCAAACTGCCCCAACGTGTTATCTCCCGCAAGGCGGCCCAAGGATACTCGTCTTATGGCAATCAGATTGGACTGGCGACGACCTGTGTGCGGGAGATTCATCACCCGGGCTATACCGCCAAGCGCCTTGAGGTCGGTGCGGTAGTAGGAGCTGTTCCCGCAGCGAATGTCCGTCGAGAGAGTCCGGCTCCGGGCGATGTGATTCTGCTGCTGGGCGGTCGCACGGGTCGGGAC
>X369_Koala__coassemble_203_pt1 | contig 12200 bp, 12 predicted proteins | sample X369_Koala__metabat2_high_PE_004 | metagenome-assembled genome bin X369_Koala | reverse complement strand
GGCGAACAAGAAAAAAACAAAAAAAAAAGAAATCACTTGCATATTTGAAAAAAAAAGTGTATCTTTGCATTCAAATTGAATACTAATGCCACAGACCTCTGACAACCCACTACGTTTCGCCCTGATTGGGGCGGCCGGATATATTGCTCCTCGTCACATTAAGGCTATTGCCGATACGGGCAACGACCTCGTGGTGGCTTACGACCCCTTCGATAGCGTGGGGCGACTGGACAGCAGCTTCCCGGAAGCATGGTTCTTCACGGGAAACGAGGCCTTTGACCGCTTCTGCACGAAGCAGATGCAGGGAGCGAAGCCCCTGGACTGGCTGAGTATTTGCTCGCCCAATTATACGCACGACGCGTATATCCGTTACGGCCTGAGACTGGGGGTGAACGTGATTTGCGAGAAGCCGCTGGTGCTCAATCCGTATAATATCGATAACCTCGTGGAGCTGGAGAAACAAACGGGACACGAGGCGTACACGATATTGCAACTGCGGCTGCACGACAAGATTCGTGCGCTGAGGGAGAAGGTGCAGAACGGCCCGAAAGACCGCAAATACGATGTGGATTTGACGTATATCACTTCACGAGGCAAGTGGTACTACGCGTCGTGGAAAGGGGACGTGAGTAAGTCCGGAGGCATCGCCACGAACATCGGTGTGCACTTCTACGACATGCTGCAGTGGATATTCGGGAAGGTGGAGCAAAATGTAGTTCATGTGATGAGTTTTGACCGCGTGGCGGGATACCTGGAACTGGAGCACGCGAGGGCGCGGTACTTCCTGAGCATCAATGCCGATTGCCTGCCGGAGAATGCCGTCCAGGGCGAGAAGCGCACCTACCGGACGCTGTCGATAGACGGAGAGGAATTTGAGTTCTCGCAAGGCTTTACGGAGCTCCATACGGAGAGCTATCGACAGATATTGGCGGGTAAGGGATTCCGGATATCCGAAGCACGCCCGTGTATCGAGATTGTGTCGCAGATAAGGAATGCCAAGCCGATAGGTCTCGTGGGGGATTATCACCCGCTGGCAAGACTGCCACTAAGTCAGCACCCCTTTGGGTGGGACGTACACTGCTGAAGCAGGAAATTAAGAATTAAGAATTAAGATATACCACGAAAAACACCTTCCGACATACAATAGCCATTGTGATGTTGATGCTGCTCCTACCGGAGGCGGCATCTGCTGTTGTTGTGTGGGGAGGTAATAAGACGGATGTGGCCACGGGATTCGGAGGCGGAAGTGGAACGCAGGCTGATCCGTATCAGATTAACACCCCGGGGCAGCTGTACTACCTGTCGACATTGACGAAAACGAATGCGAGTGCAACAGCGGGTCAATACTACGTTCAGACGGAGGATTTCGATTTGAACGGAAGTGTGGGCACCAAAGAATACGTTTGGCAGCCGATAGGCGATGGGGATGATTGTTTTCAGGGGCATTATAACGGTGGTGGTCATACGATAGGGAACATATACTACAAGGACGTATCGAATGTAGGAATCTTTGGCACGATAGCGACGGCCACGATCGATAGCGTAACGATTGTGGGACCGGTGGGTTTTGCCAATCCGGGAAAGATCAATTATTGCGGAATGCTGGTGGGTCGAACGGATAAGGGAGCGATGGGAGGCACGCTAAGCCACTGTCGGAACCAAGCCTCGTTCACAATTACGACAGACAAGGCGCAATATATAGGCGGCCTGGTTGGACTGGGCAAGAAACTCGTGATGCACAGTTGCTCGAACGAGGGAGATATCACGGTGACGACGACGGCATCGACAGAGAACGACGTGTATGTGGGCGGCTTGATTGGTTCGATCAGTGTGGCCAGCGATAAGCTGAATTACTCGGTAGACAGTTGCTACAATCGTGGCCATATCTCCCTGGAATGTAATTATACCACGGACACCGTGACTTGCAAGCGCTATGTAGGCGGAATCATCGGTTACGACAAGGGTAATACCAGTTCCGGCAATATGGAACTGGCCTTCTGCTATTCGAACGCGATGATCTCCGTGACCGTCACGGGAGCGAAGTATATCAACGGTATGGTGACGCTGGGAGGCCTGGTGGGCTATTCGAAAGGTGGCGAGTTGCGCAACAGCTATTCCCATACCTGCTTTTCCCTATCCAATCTCCACCCCCCCGCGAAACTTGGCTGTATTATCGGTGAGCATGAAACGAGCAAGAACCACGGCTGGGTGAGGAACTGCTACTATGGTAGTTCCTGCTCTTGCTTATCCCAAATAGGCAGCACAGGGAAAACAGATGATGAGATGAAGTCGCAGGACTTCGTCGACCTGATCAATACGGATACGGAGAAGCCGTTCGTCATGGATGACAAGGATGAAAACGACGGCTTCCCGATTCTCTATACCAAATGCCGCCACAGGGTGACGATTCGCACCAATAACGACGCGTGGGGAACGGTGGCGAAACCCATCAAGCGGGAACCCTAACCCTAACGCTAACCCTAACGATAACGCTAACGATAACCCTAACGATAATAATATAAAATACTATCAATAAATCATTAAAAACAAAAAACAGTATGAAAAAGTATTTTTCGATGGCAGCTATGCTGCTGGCAACTCTGGTCATGAACGCGCAAACGGCTACTTCCCAGTCGGACGAATTCGAATGCGGCGACAACGTGAACGTTAGCGCTACCGCTCAGGAGCACTACCACTTCGTGAACTGGACTTCAACGGATGCGACCCGTGAGTCCGAACTGAACAACAACAGCGCGTTTGACCAGTCAACCCGCGTGGTAACTTCGTACATAGAGGGTCTCAATGCGGACGTGGATGCAACGGCTAACTTTGCCATCAACCAGAATAAGCTCATCATCGACCCCGCCAATGCCTCGATGGGTGACGTGTACGAGGCAGACGGAACAACGGCATCTCAGTACAAGACCCCGGGTAAGGACGTGGACTACGGCACATCGGTTACGGCTGTAGCTGTACCGGAGACCTGCTATAAGTTCGTGGAGTGGGAAGTAACGACGGGTTCGGATGAGTTCAAGGCTGCTATAGCCAGCCAACTGACCTCGGCTTCGATTACGTTCGATATGCCGGATGAGGCCATTACGCTCTCGGCTAAGTTCGAGAAGATCAAGTACACCGTAACGGTTAGTCCGAATGACGACAACATGGGTACGGCTGCTACGCCGACCGTTCGTCCGTAATACGTCCGGAGTTCGATAGATGAAGCGACTGCTAGCCATACTATTTCTCGCGATATCGACTGGCTGTACCCTGGCTCAGGGTACAGCGCAGTCGCTGGTCGTGGACTGCGGAAGTCAGGTCGATATTACTGCGACGGCGAAGGGGCTGTTCGTGTTCGAGGGCTGGTCGGACGGTGTGACGGAAGCGAGCCGGACGATTGATGTGTATTCGGACACGACGCTGATAGCCTTTTTTGCGTGTCCGGCGTATGACGAGCTGCCGATAGTACCGCTGTACGACTGGCTGATCATGGTGAACGTGAACGAGCTGAACGCGATGGGGCATTACCCCGACCCGGAGGAGTGCCTGTGGTATCGCGTGGTGGGCGATCCGGACGATGTGAATGGCGATGCGGAAGACCGAGACGATCAACTGGTCGCAAGGGGGTATTACCTGACGCTGGACAAGGACCTGCTCCATTCCGGGACGTATTATTGCATCACTCGTGCTCAGAATCCGGCCGGAGCGTATTGTGGCGAGGGGTACATGCAGAGCAAGTTGCTGGACTACTCGTACAGCCATATAGACGACACACCGACGAAGGAGCGCCACCTGTATCCGGGTGTGGCGACCCACGGAGGGCCCCTCCGTATCGAGGGACTGGATAAGCGGGAGCGGCATACGGTAGAGGTGTTCTACGCTTCCGGTCAGTATGTCCGCACGCTGGTGGCGGATGGAGTAGAGACGTTCTATTTCACGGCCGAGTCCTGTTCGGGCTGCTACATCGTACGAGTGAGCAGTCCAACGGCCACGACGATTCACCGATATATTGTACGCTGATGAGAATCCGATTGACGATATGTGTGCTCCTGCTGGCCTCGATAGTGAGTGCCCAGTCGCTGGTGTACCAGGCGGGTCTGCGAGGCGGACCGGCGCTATACATGGGTTCCGGAGAGGGTGCTCAATGGGGAGAGACGGTGGGGATAGACGGTCGGGTAGGCTTCGTGCATGATATCGGAAGGAACAGGAACGTCAGGATGGGATTCCTGACGGGTGCGGAGGTGAGTTACCTGCATACGTCGCTAGGGAGTGGGGTCAACGACAGGTATACGAATTACGACTACTATGGTCATGCGATGAATTACTCCATCACGGCCGAGAATGCCTATCGTGGCGTGAATGCGCTGAATGTGGCGGTACCGATATACTACACCTTCCTTGCAAATGGTTTCCGGCTGAATCTGGGTCCGAAGTTCCTCATCAACGCTTATTCGAGCACGAAGGTTGTGCTGGACAACGTCCATATCGATGCCTATTACCCGGACTATGGTGTGACGGTACATGACGCGCTGATAACAGGTCGGTTGGCGGACGGGACATACGAAGGAGGGACGAGACTGCCGATACTGACGCTGGCGATATCGGCAGAAGTGGGTTACGAGTGGGAAGTGGACGAGTTCTTCCCGTACGAGAACCAGCGAGTCGGGCTGACGGCGTATGTGGACTACGGAATGTGGAACACCCTGAGCGGCAAGCCATCGGTAGGTTCGCTGATAGCCGTTGCACCGATTACTGATCGCGATAATCCGGTTCCGGGCGTGACGGTCAATGGAGTGACGGAAGGCTACGTAGGTGGACTCCATTACCTGAGTGCGGGAATCCGGCTATATTGGTGTTTCGAGGACATGCATCGCCCGAGTTATGGTATACATAGGAAGTGGTGGTAAAAAAATTATGCAAAAATATTTGCAAATTTGAAAAATTTTTTGTATCTTTGTAGCGGATTATTTTTATTTAGGACGAAGAATGAATTATCTTTTTACCAGTGAGTCGGTGTCGGAAGGACACCCCGATAAGGTGTCGGATCAAATCAGCGACGCTATTCTGGATAACTTTCTAGCCAATGACGCGGAGAGTCATGTAGCGTGTGAAACGATGGTGACGACGGGTCAGGTAGTGGTAGCCGGAGAGGTGACCAGCCAGACGTATATTGATATCCCCGCCATCGTGAGGCATACCATTGCCCGTATCGGATATACGAAGTCGGAATACGGATTTGAGGCGGACAGTTGTGGCATCTTCACCGCCCTGCATGAGCAGAGCCAAGACATCAATATGGGTGTCAGCCGTGCAGAGCAGGAGGCGCAAGGTGCAGGAGATCAGGGGATGATGTTCGGCTATGCGACGGCAGAAACGGACAACTACATGCCCCTGACGCTGGATATCGCGCATACGCTCGTGTACGCGCTGGCGAAAATCAGGAAGGAGGGTAAGCAGATGACTTACCTCCGTCCGGACGCGAAGAGTCAGGTGACGATAGAATACAGCGAGCAAGGGGAGCCGCTAAGGATAGACAGTATCGTCCTATCGACCCAACACGACCCGGGGGTAGCGCAGAGCCAGATAAGAGAAGATGTGAAGACGATTCTGTTTCCGCATGTGCTGAAACGGGACAGTCGCTACGAGGCGCTGTTCGGACAGTTCATGAAGGAGCTGGAATCGGGCAAGGCCACCCTTTATGTCAATCCGACGGGTCAGTTCATCATCGGTGGTCCTCATGGAGATACGGGCCTGACGGGAAGAAAGATTATCGTGGATACGTACGGAGGAAGGGGTGCCCACGGAGGAGGAGCATTTAGCGGAAAAGACCCCTCGAAAGTCGATCGCTCGGCGGCCTATATGGCGCGCTATATGGCCAAGAACCTGGTGGCGGCAGGAGTGGCGAGAGAAGCGCTTGTCCAACTGAGTTATGCCATCGGTGTGGCGGAGCCCGTATCCGTATATGTCAACACCTACGGTACGAAGAAGGTGAGCATGAGCGACGGCGAGATTGCACTCCGGCTGAAGGATTTGTTTAGTCTTACACCCTATCGAATTGTGGAGACGCTGGGGCTGAAGAACCCCATCTACGAGGAGACGGCGGCATACGGACATGTCGGTCGCAAACCGCAAACGGTAACGAAGGAGTTTGTGGACGGTAACGGAAAGAAATTCACGAAGGAAGTGTACCTATTCACGTGGGAGCGACTGGATAGGGTAGAAGATATCCGTCGGGCATTTGGACTATGAGTAAGAAGGCAAAATATTCGCTGCTGGTGACGGCTATTGTACTTACGATGATAGCGATAGACCAAGCGTTGAAACTCTATATCCACTACCACTTCCGGGTAGGGGAGTCGTTGGATGTATTTCCGAGTTTCCGGTTATGCTACGTGGAGAACGACGGAATGGCATTCGGGATCGAGTGGTTTGACAAGTTGGCGCTAACGAGTTTTCGGCTGCTGGCGGTGGGGATACTCTGGGTATACCTGCATAAGTTGGTGAGGCAGGAGCATGTTCGTGCGGGGTACCTGGTGAGTCTAGCGCTGATTACGGCGGGTGCGGCAGGGAATATCGTGGATTGCGTGCTATACGGCAAGTTGTTCGGGTACGCGGGATGGATGTACGGCAGGGTGGTAGACATGTTCTCGTTCAGTTTTTTTCCGCCGGTGTTCAATGTAGCGGACAGTTGCATCACGTGCGGTGTAGTGGCCATATTATTGTTCTTTAGACATGACCTGGATGAAAGCCTCAAATAGTTTGCGAATTTGCCTATTTGCCTGTTTGCCCATTTGTCTGGTGCTGACGGCTTGTCGACCGGAGAATGTGCTGAGTGAGGAGGAGATGGTGGATGTGCTGTACGACCTGCATCACGCGGAAGCGGTGCTACAATTATCCGGGTATGACTATGGATACGATGATGCGGTATCGAAATACAACTACGAGGTGCTGGCCAGTCATGGCGTGACACAGGCTCAGTTCGACAGTAGTCTGGTATGGTACACGAATCATCCGGCTTTTTTCGAGCGGATATACCCGAAAGTGATGGAGCGCATGGAGGCGGAATGTAAAATGGAAAATGAAAAATGAAAAATGGGAAATGGGAAATGAAAAATGTAAAATGTAAAATGTGAAATGTGAAATGAGAAAGGTAGTCATTATAGGTATGCTGGTTGGCATGAGTGTGACGGCGGGAGCGTTTGTGCCGCGCGGGCTGACGCAGCCGTTGAGGCAGGTCGGTATGCGGTGGGCGAAGTCGACGGACTGGGTGGAGATGCAGGAGCAGTACCTATATAACGGCGATGCTTGGGACGCGACGCTGATGTGGCTGACGCACACGGACATGCGTCGATTGGAGCCGGGGACGTACTACGTGAGCGGGGACAGTATTGTGGCGAAGGTGCAGGAGGCGAAGACGCGGGAGGAGAGCCGGATAGAGGCGCATATAAGGTACGCGGACTTGCAGTGGACAATAAGCGGGACGGAGCGTTACGAAGTATATCGTCCGGAGGACCTAAAGGCGACGGATAAGTATAACGCGAGCAAGGACGTGCAGCACTTTGCGCTGAAGGAAGGGGTGGATGCGAACAAGAAGAAGGTAAGACGGGTGCTGCTGTCGGACGAGAAGACGGTGTTCCTCTTCTTCCCGGACCAGCCGCACAAGGCGCTGCTGGAGGCGGACACGACGAAGGGACCGGAGGCGATACGGAAGGTGGTGGTGAAGATACCGTATGTGAGCGGAAAACTAGAAGATTAGAAAATTAGAAAACTAGAAAATTAGAAATCCAGAAATACTATGAAACTGCAATTCTTAGGGGCGGCGGGCTGCGTAACGGGTTCGAAACACCTCGTGACGACAGAGAGCGGGACAACGATCCTGCTGGACTGTGGTATGTACCAGGGTAAGGGTATGGAGACGGATGCGATGAACAGGGAACTGGGACTGGACCCGCGGAAACTGGACTTTGTGGTGCTGAGCCACGCACATATCGATCACAGCGGACTGATTCCGTATCTCGTGAAGGAGGGATTCAAGGGGACGATTTATTGCACGAGCGCGACGCGGGACCTGTGCGACATCATGCTGCGGGATACGGCGTACATCCAGGCGCAGGATATCCGTTGGTACAACAAGAAGATGGACCGCCAGCATAAGCCGAAGGAGGACGTGCTGTACGATATCAATCATGTCGAGAAAGCCATGAACCGCTTTCAGGTGCTGCCGTACGAGTGCCCAACAGAGATTGCACAGGGCGTGAAGATCACGCTAACGAACAGCGGCCACATGCTGGGCTCGGCGTATATCACGGTGGAAGCGGACGGCAAGAGGCTGGTATACACAGGCGATGTGGGACGGGAGAAGAGTCATATATTGCCGGCCCCGAAGCCGATACCCGATTGCGATTACCTCATCACGGAGAGCACTTACGGCGACCGGCTGCACGACGATGCACTGGTGAGCGAGCAGGAGTTGCTGGGGATCGTGAACGACACGTGCGTGTACCGAAAGGGCAAGCTGCTGATTCCTTCGTTCTCGGTAGGCAGGACGCAGGAGATTGTGTATGTGCTCAATAAACTCTACAACGAGCAATCGCTGCCGGCGATACCAATATACGTAGATTCGCCGCTGAGCGTGAAGGCCACGGAGGTGTTCCGGCGGTACACGGACCTGATGAACGCGGATGTGGTGGATACGGCGAAATACGACGACGATGTGTTTGGGTTCCAGAACCTGCACTATATCACCGATATCGAGGAGAGTAAGGCGCTGAACCACAGCGATAAGCCTTGTATCATCATTTCGGCTTCGGGCATGCTGGAGGCGGGACGAATCAAACATCACGTGGCGAACCATATAGACGACCCAACGACAACCATCCTGATTGTGGGTTACTGTACGCCGGAGAGTCTGGGCGCACGGATACAAGACCCCAAACGGGAGTTCATATCCATATTTGGATTTGACCACCGCATCCGGGCGCAGGTAACCAAACTGGAGGGATTCAGCGGTCACGCCGACTACGCGGAACTGAGCCGGCTGCTGGCTCCACAGGCCGAACGGGCGCAACGAACGTTCATTGTACACGGCGAGCCGAAAGCGGCGGAAGCGATGCGCGACCACCTGTATGAGACGGGGTTCCGAAATATAGAGGTGGCATTGAGAGGAGACATTAAACTGCTGTAAATTTGCCTATTTGTTAATTTGTGAATTCTTTATTTCAATATAGGTTCCGACACGATAAGAAGACGACAGCGTGGATTGTGGGGATTGCGCTGTTTGCCAGCTTCATGACGGCGGTGACCTTCAAGGGCATCTACGAGGGGGAGCGGCAGGCGCTGGAGGCAGAGGAGATGAGCGAGAAGGGGGCTATCCCGTACGCGTCGGTGTTCATGGAGTGTGCGGAGGAGGTCGGTTGGGACTGGCGGTTGCTGGCGGCGTTAGCGTGGACGGAGAGTCACTATAATCCGCAGGCGCGCAGCGCACACGGTGCACGGGGTGTGATGCAGCTAATCCCGAAGACGGGAAAGCGATTTGGACTGAATGACTCGACTATATTGATTGCGGAGCATAACATCCGCGCCGGAGCGAGGTACATCCACTACCTGGATGAGCATTACGCGGTAGTGAGGGACAGCGCCGAGCGCTGGAAGTTCGTGGTAGCGGCATATAACTGTGGCCCGGCATCCATCACCGCCGCCCGGGACTCGGCCCGGGCGCTGGGCAGAAACCCGAATAAGTGGGCGAGTGTGGAGCCGCTGATCCCGCAGGCGGAGACTCGAGGACATGTGCGGAAAGTGGAGGCGGTGTATAGGAGGATTAGAAAATCAGAAAATTAGAAAAACAGAAAAATAGAAAATCAGGAAATTAGAAAGAAAGATATATGTTTGATAACCTAAGTGAACGGCTGGAGAGGTCGTTTAAGATCCTCAAGGGTGAGGGTCGAATCACAGAGATTAACGTAGCCGAAACGGTGAAGGACATCCGCAAGGCGCTGCTGGAGGCGGATGTGAATTACGCTACGGCGCGAGAGTTCACGGACCGCGTGAAGAACGAAGCACTCGGTCAGAATGTGTTGACGGCGATTCGTCCGGGTCAGTTGCTGGTGAAGATCACCCACGACGAGTTGGCCAAACTCATGGGCGGTGAGGCCGTGGAGATGAACCTAAAGAGCGCGCCGGCGGTGATCCTGATGGCGGGTCTGCAGGGTAGTGGTAAGACGACTCATGCGGCCAAATTGGCGAACCTGCTCATCAAGAAAGGCAAGAAAGTGATGCTAGCGGCCTGCGACGTATACCGTCCGGCGGCGATAGAGCAGTTGAAGGTGCTGGGTGAGCAGGTAGGAGCGACGGTGTACGACGAGCCGGAAGAGCAGAACGCGGTAAAGAAAGCCGAGAAGGCGCTACAGGAAGCGCGGAAGATGGGCTATGACGTGCTGATAGTCGATACGGCGGGCCGACTAGCGATAGACGAACAGATGATGACAGAGATAGCCGCCATCAAGCAGGCGATAAACCCGAGCGAAACGCTATTCGTCGTCGATAGCATGACGGGACAAGACGCCGTGAATACAGCCAAGGAGTTTAATGAGCGACTGGACTTCGACGGTGTGATCCTGACCAAACTGGACGGCGATGCGAGGGGCGGTGCGGCGCTATCGATAAGGGCGGTAGTGAACAAGCCGATTAAGTTCATTGGTACGGGCGAGAAGATGGATGCGCTGGACGTGTTCCATCCGGCCCGAATGGCCGACCGAATCCTCGGTATGGGTGATGTGGTGAGCCTGGTAGAGCGCGCCCAGCAGCAGTTTGACGAGGAGGAAGCGAGACGGGTGGCGAAGAAGATAGCCAAGGATCAATTTGACTTCAACGACTTTCTTGCTCAGTTGGCGCAACTGAAGAAAATGGGTTCGATGAAGGACCTGGTGGGTATGATTCCGGGTATGGATAAGGCCCTGAAAGGTGTGGAGATAAGCGACGATGCCTTCAAGCCCATCGAGGCGATGATTGGCAGCATGACCCCGTACGAGAGGGCGCATCCGGCCAGCCTGAACGGTAGCCGCAAGGAGCGGATAGCGAAAGGCTCAGGAAGGAGTATTGTGGAGCTGAACCGGTTCCTGAAACAATTCGAACAATCCTCGAAAATGATGAAACGCATCCAACAGATGCGCCATAAATAAGAAGCCATGAGACACCATTATTTTGATTACCTGAACGACAGTATTCACCGCCGCTGGGACCAGCCAGCGCTGAGTAACTACGGCGATAACGAGGACTACACCTTTGGGGATATGTCGCTGCAGATACTCCGGCTGCACACGATGTTCCGGGCGATGGGAATCAAGCCGGGCGATAAGATTGCGATAGCGGCCCGGAACAGCGCCAACTGGGCGATAGCGTACCTGAGTATCGCCACGTATAACGCCGTGGTAGTGAGTATCTTGCAGGACTTTACGCCTGACCAGATTGCGCACCTGTGCGTGCATAGTGATGCACGGGCGCTGATGGTCGACCCGAGCGTTTGGCGCAACCTGCAGAGCGAAGACCTCAGTTCGCTGGAGGCGGTGATATCGCTGGTGGATTGGGCGACGATATACGAGTCGAAGACGCTGGAAAAGAGTGATTGGAAGAAAAAAGCGCTGGCCGATATGCCCATGGGCGTGAAGCCGGAAGATATCCACTTCACGACGGACCCGGACGCGCTGGCGCTCATCAACTACACCTCCGGTTCGACGGGTCATCCGAAGGGCGTGATGCTGTCGGGACGAGCCCTGTCGAGCAACATCGAGACAGGTATGGCGGTGCTGCCGGTACCGACGCAGGCGAATCTGGTGTCGATATTGCCGATGGCGCATATGTTCGGTCAGATATGCGAGTTTCTCTATCCGCTAAGCAACGGCGTGCATATCTACTTCCTGAACCGCACTCCGACGCCGCAGATACTGCTGAGGGCGCTGCAGGAAGTGAAGCCGTACCTGGTGGTGATGGTGCCGCTGGTGATTGAGAAGATTTACAAGAAAAACCTGGCGGCCAAACTGAGCAAAGGTTTTGTGCACTGGGCGTGGAAGCAGCCGATCATCGGTAGTTTCGTGCGCAACCAGGTAAGGCATGTGCTCAAGAAGAGTTTTGGCGGCAAACTGAAATACTTTATCCTTGGTGGTGCGGCGCTCAATCCGGAGGTGGAGGACTGCCTCATGGATATCCAC
>X369_Koala__coassemble_199_pt1 | contig 12338 bp, 14 predicted proteins | sample X369_Koala__metabat2_high_PE_004 | metagenome-assembled genome bin X369_Koala | reverse complement strand
GTTCACCCCATTTCGTTAAACCTCATGGGGGCCCCGATGAGCGATGGCCTCGATTAAGTCCGGAGGCAGGGATTTTTCGATTTCGAGTACAAAGATACAAATTATTTTTCAAATTTGCAAATTTTTAGACCGAAATATTTGCAAATGTCAATTTTTTTTTGTATCTTTGTAGTACTTTTTTAACATAGTTAAATTGGAGCGCATTTTATAGCAATGAGAATATACTTTTTCTTCCTTCGATTGGCAGCCTGGCTGGGTCACCGGAAAGCCCGGAAGCTGGTGCAGGGACAGAGCGAGGCTCTGGACCGGCTGCGCAAGGCGGATATCCGCGGAGCGATTTGGATTCATGCCGCCAGTGTAGGAGAGTTCGAGCAGGCACGTCCGCTGATTGAACTGATTCGCCACCGCCAGCCGCAGCAGAAGATTCTGCTGACCTTCTTCTCGCCCAGCGGCTACGAGATGCGCAAGAACTACGAGCTGGTAGACCTCGTGACCTACCTGCCCTTCGCGACGAAACGCAACGCCCGGGAGTTCCTCGATATCGTCCAGCCGAGTATGGCACTGTTCGTCAAGTACGAGTTCTGGCCGGCGTACCTCAAAGAACTGCGCAAACGCTGTATCCGGACCTACCTCATTTGCGGCATCTTCTACCGCAAGCAGCTGTTCTTCCGCTGGTATGGCATCCCCTATCGCCACCTGCTGGACTGCTTCACGCAGTTGTTCGTACAGGACAGCAACTCCATGCGGCTACTCAAGGACTACGGCATCCAGCACGTGGAGGTATGCGGCGACACACGTTTCGACAGGGTGGCGACCGTCTGCCATAACCACAAGCGTATCCCCATTGCGGAGAAGTTTGTACAGCAGGCACACACCCGCATTCTCGTGGCGGGATCGACCTGGCCGAAAGACGAGGCGCTGCTGGCGCGGTATGTGCAGGACAACCCCGATGTGCGACTGATTCTGGTGCCGCACGAGATAGACGCGAAGCATCTGGACTATATCTTCCACCTCTTCCGCGGACGGTTGGCGCGCTATACGGAGACGAACGAAGTGCTGGCAGACAAAGTCCCCGTTCTGGTGGTCGATACGATGGGATTGCTCAGCAGCCTGTACCAATACGCCCAAGTGGCATACGTCGGTGGCGGATTTGGAGCGGGCATCCACAACACCGTCGAACCCGCCCTATATGGCATCCCCGTCGTCTTTGGACCGAAGTATAAGCCTTTCCGCGAGGCGCGAAACCTGATTAAGCAGAGTGCGGCGTTCTCCATCCATAACTACCGCACATTACGCGAGGCCCTGGATCGCGCTTTTGCCGAGCAGATCTTCATGGGCACCGCCGCCCATGAGTACTGCCACAGCGAACTGGGCGCCACAGAGAATATATACAAGTTACTATTCCACTAATATGGCAAATATACAGAAACCGGTTATTCCGAAAGGAACACGCGACTTTGGGCCCATCGAGATGGCTCGGCGCAACTACATCTTCAGCACGATCAAGAGCGTGTTTGCGCTCTACGGATTCCAGCAAATCGAAACGCCCGCCATGGAGCAGATGTCCACCCTCATGGGCAAGTACGGCGAGGAGGGCGATAAACTCCTGTTCCGCATCCAGAACAGCGGCGAGAAGGCCGGTGAGGCGCCAGAGAAGGGACTGCGCTACGACTTGACGGTGCCGTTTGCACGTTATGTCGTGCAGCATCAGGCAGAGATTTCGTTTCCCTTCAAGCGCTTTCAGATTCAACCCGTGTGGCGCGCTGACCGCCCGCAGAAGGGCCGCTACCGCGAGTTCTATCAGTGCGACGTAGATGTCGTCGGCACAGACAGTCTCGTGAGCGAACTGGAACTGATACAGATTGTGGAGGAGGTATATCGCCGACTCGGTATCCGCGTATGCCTCAAACTCAATAACCGCAAGATTCTAGCCGGCATTGCAGAAGTGATTGGTCAAGCGGATAAGATGGTCGACATCACGGTCGCCATCGACAAACTCGATAAGATTGGCATCGAAAAGGTGAACGAGGAACTGGCCGAGCGCGGACTGACGGCAGAGGCCATCGCCAAACTGCAACCGATCCTCGGCCTGAGCGGCAGCAACAGCGAGAAACTCGCCACGCTGAAGCAGGTGCTGGCGTCGAGCGAAGTAGGACTGAAGGGTGTGGAGGAGACGGAGGAGATTTTGAGCCTATATAAAGGCTCAAAAGGTTTGAATAGTTCAAATGGTTCAAATGGTTTGAATGGTTTTACGCTGGAGTTGGATTTGACCCTCGCTCGGGGACTGAACTACTACACGGGCGCGATATTTGAGGTAAAGGCGCTGGACGTGGAGATGGGCAGCATCACGGGTGGCGGTCGTTACGATAACCTGACGGGCATATTCGGTATGCCGAACGTGAGCGGCGTAGGCATCTCCTTTGGAGCCGACCGTATCTATGACGTACTCGCGGAACTCAATCTCTACCCCGCAGAGATGCTCCAGTCGACGCAAGTGCTCTTTGTGAGCTTTGGTCAGGAGGAACTGCACTACGCCCTGCAGTGGGCGAAGGCCCTTCGCGAAAAGGGGATGCGAGTCGAGGTGTATCCCGAGCCTGTGAAGATGAAGAAGCAGATGGGTTACGCCGACCAAAAGCACATCCCCTACGTGGCGATTGTCGGTAGCGACGAAATGGCGAAGAACGTCGTTATGTTCAAGGACATGGCCACCGGCGAGCAAAAGCAACTCAGCCTGGAGGGAATGATGAATTTTGAATTTTGAATTATGAATACGGTTGAGGAATATAACGAAGTGGTCGCAGCATGCAGGAAGATTTACGTGCTGAAGATGAAGGACTACGGACCGAGTTGGCGGATTATGCGGCCGCAGACGGTGAATGACCAGCTGTTCATCAAGGCCAAGCGTATCCGCACGCTGGAGACTACGGGAGTGAACCTGGTGGGCGACGACATTCGCGGGGAATTGATGGCGATAGTCAACTACAGTATCTTGGGGCTCATTCAGATTGAGCGCGGTTATGCCGACAGTGTGGATATGGCGGCAGAAGAGGCGACGGTGCTGTACGATAAGTACGCCAAGAAGGCGCTGGAGCTGATGACCCGCAAAAACCACGACTACGGCGAGGCCTGGCGGGATATGGCGCCGGGAAGTCTCACGGACATCATCCTCACGAAAATCAACCGCAATAAGCAAATCACGGCCAATGACGGCAAGACCCTCGTGAGCGAAGGCGCCGACGGGAATTACTACGACATGGCCAATTACGCGATATTTTACCTGATTAAACTCAATGAAAACGCTAACTGATTCCGAAAAAAAGTTCATGGCCGGGCTCGACGTCTTTTGTCGAGTTGTTCTCGGCCTCGTGTTTGCCTTCAGCGGATTGGTGAAGGCTCTTGACCCGCTGGGCACGGTGTATAAGATTGAGGACTACCTGAAAGCCTTTGGCGGTTTTTGGACCGACCTGATGCCCCTGGCGGGCGTGGCAGCCGTTTGCCTGATTTTGACGGAGTGCGTACTGGCATGGGTGCTGCTGAGCAACACTTGGCGCAAAACCGGCAGTGTACTAACCCTGCTCTTCTACTGCGTGATGCTGCCCCTGACATTCTGGATCAGCATCACGAACCCTGTATCGGACTGCGGCTGCTTCGGCGACGCGATTGTGCTCACGAACCAACAGACGTTCATCAAGAACGTATTCCTCTTCGGTCTGGCGTTCTCGTGGTTTATGATGGTGTGGTTCATCAGCGAGCCCGGAAAACTGCACAAGACGGGTCAGTGGCTTTGGCCGGGACTGGGACTAATCCTCAATTCGCTGCTGATGATCTATACCGTTAGTTACATCCCGCTGGTGGACTTCCGGCCGTATAAGGTAGGAGCGGACCTCATCAAGATGTTGGAGATACCCGAAGACGCACCGGCCGATGTGTACAAGACTACGCTCATCTACGCCGACCAGGATGGCAACGAGAAGGAGTTCACCCTGGAGAACTACCCCAAGAACGACCCGAACTGGACCTTCGTCGACCAAAAGAGTGAGCTCGTGAGCAAAGGCTACGAGTCGCCCATTCACGACTTCATCATCTACGACAACGAGGACAACGACATCACGTACGACATTCTCGAAGCAGAAGACACCGTGACGCTCTGTATCCTCTACGACCTGAAGCGGGCCGATAAGGGTGCGGCAATAAAGGTGGCTGCGCTGGCCGCCAAGACCGAGAACCTCTATATCCTCACGGGAAGCGGTGAAGAGGAGATAGCCGGCTTCGAATTCCCGGAAGAGGTGCCGGTCTGCTTCTGCGACCCGGTGACGCTGAAGACCATCGTTCGCGCCAATCCGGGAGTAGTGGTCCTCAACCACGGAGTGATCACCAAGAAGTATCACCTTTAACCCTTTAAACTTTTAAACTCTTAAACTTTTAAACATTCATATTTATGAGAACAAACATGGTTGCAGGCAACTGGAAGATGAACAAGAACCTGCAGGAAGGTGTAGCACTGGCTACGCAACTGAAGAATGACGTCAAGAACCCCAAGTGCGCTGTCGTTATCGGCACACCGTTTATTCACTTGGCTACCGTGGCTGAACTGCTCAAGGGAAGCTGCATCAAGGTAGCGGCAGAGAACTGCGCGGACAAGGAGAAGGGTGCCTTCACGGGAGAAGTGAGCGCAGAGATGGTGAAGTCCACCGGAGCCGAGTACTGCATCCTCGGTCACAGCGAGCGTCGCGCCTACTACCACGAGGATTATGCCATCCTCCAGGAGAAAGTGAAACTCGCCCTGGCTAACGGGCTGAAGGTCATCTTCTGCATCGGTGAGGTGAAGGACGAGCGCGAGGCCGGCAAGCAGAACGAGGTCGTTAAGGCCCAGCTGGAAGGCAGCGTATTCAACCTCAGTGCAGAGGAGTGGAAGAACATCACCCTGGCCTACGAGCCCGTTTGGGCGATTGGTACCGGACTGACCGCTACTCCCGCACAGGCTGAGGAGATTCACGCCTACATCCGCAGCCTCGTGGCCGCCAAGTACGGCAAGCAGGCCGCAGACGACACGACCATCCTCTATGGCGGCTCTTGCAACGAGAAGAACGCAGCCGAGCTGTTCGCCTGCCCGGACATCGATGGCGGCCTGATTGGCGGCGCAGCCCTCGTAGCCGAGAAGTTCGAAGCCATCATTGCTGCGAGATAGTCAAAAGTCAAAATTACATAAAGGGGACTGTCCCCTTTGTGTAAAAAATCAAAAAATATGGCTTTAGTAAAAACCATCAACCGCAACGGGGAGATACTCTCTCCCCGGATTGCGGAGGGGGTGATTATGATGGAGAACGCCACCGTCGTGGGAGATGTCACGGTAGGTGAAGGCTCAACCCTGTGGTTCAACTCCGTCCTGCGTGGCGACGTGAATACCATCACCATCGGCAAGCACTGCAACATCCAGGACGGCTCCGTCCTCCACACCCTCTACCAGAAAAGCACCATCACCCTGGGCGACTACGTTTCGGTAGGGCATAATGTTACCATACACGGCGCAGACGTAGACGACTACGCGCTGATAGGTATGGGCGCAACGCTGCTGGACGGCGTACATGTGGGCAAGGGAGCGATTGTGGCGGCCGGAGCCCTGGTGCTCAAGAACACCCAGGTCGGCGAGTACGAGATATGGGGAGGAGTGCCCGCAAAGTTCATCAAGAAAGCCGACCCCGAGCAGACCAAGGAAATAAACGAACGAATAGCAAATAACTACGCGATGTACGCGTCTTGGTACAATGTATAAGAGAATACTTCTAAAACTCTCCGGCGAGAGTCTGATGGGACAGCAGGGCTACGGCATTGACCCGCAACGCCTCGGCGACTACGCCCGCCAAATCAAAGCGATTGCCGACAAGGGCGTCCAGATAGGGATCGTCATTGGGGGCGGAAATATCTTCCGCGGACTGAGTGGTGCCCAGAAGGGTTTTGACCGCGTCAAGGGCGACCAAATGGGTATGCTCGCCACCGTCATCAACAGCCTGGCTCTCTGCTCGGCGCTCGAAGCCCTCGGTCAGAAATGCCGGGTACTGACAGCCGTTCGGATGGAGCCCATCGGTGAGTTCTACAGCAAAGCCCTCGCTATCCGCCTTCTCCAAGAAGGAAACGTGGTCATCATGGCGGCCGGAACCGGCAATCCGTACTTCACGACGGACACGGGCTCGTCACTGCGGGCGATAGAGATTGAGGCGGACATTATGTTCAAGGGCACACGGGTGGATGGAATCTACACCGCCAACCCCGAGAAGGATAAGACGGCCACAAAGTTCAACGAAATCACCTACGACGAAATCCTCGCTCGCGGACTGCAAGCGATGGACTTGACGGCTATCGTCATGTGCAAGGAGAACAAGATGCCGATATACGTATTCAACATGGACGTCGTGGGCAACCTGGAGAAGGTCATCAACGGCGAAATGATTGGAACATTAGTGAAACCCTAATTCATCATTCATAATTTAACATTTTACATTTTCTTATGGAAGACGAACTGAAACTGTACGAATCGACTGCCGAAGAGTCGATGCAATCTGCCATCACCCACCTGGATGACGCCCTGGCGCATATCCGTGCCGGAAAGGCCAATCCCCGTGTACTCGACCCCGTGATGATTGAGTACTATGGCGCTATGACCCCCATCAGCAACTGCGCAAGCGTGACTACTCCGGATGCGAGGACGATTGCCATCACCCCGTGGGAGAAGAAGATGATTGGCGAAATCGAGCGTGCGATCATCAACAGCAATATCGGCTTTGCGCCCAGCAACAACGGCGAGACGATTCGCCTGGTGCTGCCGCCTCTCACCGAGGAGCGTCGTCGCGACCTGTGCAAGCAGTGCAAGGGTGAAGTGGAGAACGCAAAGATGAGTATCCGCAACGCAAGACGCGATGCCATCGAGGAGTTCAAGAAACTCGTGAAGAAGGGTCTGAGCGAAGACATCGAGAAGGATGCCGAAGCAGAGATGCAGAAGACCCACGACTCCTATATCGCCAAGGCCGACGCACTCTACGCCGCCAAGGAGAAGGAGATCATGACCGTCTGATGCGCGGACTGATTATCAAGACAACCAGCAACGCCTACTCCGTTCTCCGCGAGAACGGAGAGGTGATGCTGGCGCATATCAAGGGAAATATCCGGCTGCGGGGAATCCGCAGCACCAATCCTGTAGCGGTAGGAGATCATGTTGTCCTGCAGGACGACTGGATTACGGATATCGAGCCGCGGACAAACTATATCATCCGCAAGGCAACGAACCTGAGCCGCGAGAGTCAGATTTTGGCGGCGAACATCGACCAGGTGGCATTGGTCATCACATTGACCCACCCCGAGACGAACCTCACCTTTGTGGACCGATTCCTGGCCACTGCCGAAGCCTACCGGATTCCAGCGCTGTTGGTATTTAATAAGGTAGACCTGCTGGAGGGCGAGGCGTATAACCCACAACTGAAGGAGCTGCAAGCACTGTACGAATCGCTGGGATACCAGACGCTCGCCATCTCGGCCAAAGGCGGGAAAGGAATAGAGGAAGTCAAGAGCCTGCTAAAGGACAAGACCACCCTGCTGAGCGGCAACTCGGGCGTCGGCAAGTCCACGCTGATTAACGCTATTCTGGGCGAGGAGCGGGCGAAGACGGCCGAGATCAGCGAGAGTCACCTGCAAGGGACGCACACGACGACGTTCTCGGAGATGTTCTTTATATACGACCCGGGAACGCCCGGGAGCGATAAGACCCGTATCATAGACATACCCGGTATCAGGGGATTTGGGACGTTTGATTTTGAGAAGACAGAAGTGAGTCACTACTTCCGGGAGATATTCCGAATCGGCAGCGAGTGTCGTTACTCCGACTGCCCGCATACGGAGGGGGTTCCGGGTTGTGCGGTGCTACCGGCTGTGGTAGACGGACGAATCGCTATCTCCCGCTACCAAAGTTACCTGAGTATGCTGGGGGATATCGACGAGACCAAATACAGATAATAAACAAAACAAGATATGGCAAAAGACATCGTCATTCAAGGGATGGAGTTCGAAGAGCTCTTCACACCCGAACAGATTGACCAATTCTCCACCCGTGTGGCGGACCAGATCAACCACGATTACCAAGGCAAGGAACCGCTGTTTGTGGTCATGCTGAACGGTGCGTTCATCTTTGCGGCAGACCTGTTCCGAAAGATCAAACTGCACAGCCAAATCACCTTCACCCGCCTCAAGAGTTACGAGGGAACAGCTTCAACCGGCGAAATCACGGAACTGGTGGCTGTCCAGGCCGAAGTAAAGGGGAAGGATGTGATTGTGATAGAGGACATCGTCGACACGGGCTACACGATGCGGTACTTCAAGCAGCACCTTAGAGAGATGGGCGCCAAGTCCATCAGCGTAGCGGCTGAGCTGTTCAAGCCCGAGGCGCTGCTCTGCCCGGACGCAAGGCCCGACTACTACGGAGCCGAGATTCCCAAGCGATTCATCGTCGGTTGCGGATTCGACATCGACGACAACGAGCGAAACCTGCCGTCTATCTACGCGCTGAAAGACTAAGGAGGCGAGCGATGCTACAAGCAGAGATTATAACGATTGGCGACGAACTGCTGATAGGTCAAGTGGTGGACACGAACTCCGCGTTCATGGCTCAGCGACTAAACGAATGGGGTATCAGCGTGTACCAGATCACTTCCGTCCATGACGATAAGGCACATATCCTCCAGGCTCTGGGGGACGCTGAAAGGCACGCGGATGTGATTCTGCTGACAGGCGGATTGGGGCCGACAAAGGACGATATCACAAAGAACGTACTCTGCGAGTACTTCGGGACAGAGTTGGAGTATCGGGAAGACATAAGAAAGCATATCGAGACACTCTATGCGGCAAGACCGGAAGTGCTGAACCGACTGACAGACAGTCAATGCCTATTTCCCAAGGCGGCAGAGATGATCACCAATCCCCACGGCTCGGCGCAGGTGATGGTGTTCCGGAAGGGGAAGAAAGTATTTATCTCGATGCCGGGTGTGCCGAGGGAGATGAAGGAAGTGATGGAAGGCGGTGTCAGGGAACTGCTGACGCGCGAGAACAACGGTACCATCACCCACCGGACGATTACCGTCAGCGGTATCCCCGAATCGGCGCTGGCCATCGAGATAGAGGACTGGGAGAACGCACTACCGGAGAATATCAAACTGGCTTACCTGCCGCATCCGGAGGATCATACGATACGACTGAGACTATCGGGATATGACGTGGCAGCAGAAGCGGTGGACAAAGAGATGGAGAAACTGAAAGGGCTAGTAAAGAAGTATCTGAAAGAGGAGTAAAAGAAATAAGAATAAATAAGGAGGAAAGACTATGGTTGATTTGGAGTACGTGAAGGCGAACATCCGTGAGGGGTGGAAGCTGAACGAGAACGAGAAAGTGGTGGCAGGAATCATTCGCGGCATCAATCGCAACAACGGCGACTGCCCGTGCGTGAATGACGCAGAGGATAAGCATTGCCCGTGTAGTAACTACCGGTTGCACGATAAGTGCTGCTGCACGCTATACGTCAAGGCATAAGGGCACAAAAAAGAGAAGGCCCAAGACCTTCTCCGTCCCTTCTCCACCGGGGAGCCTCTGGGCGGACTCGAACCGCCGACCCACGCATTACGAATGCGTTGCTCTACCAACTGAGCCACAGAGGCAAATGGCTAATGCGCCAAAAGCGAATACAAAGTTACACTTTTTTTTTCAAATAAGCAAATTTTAGAGCATAAAAATTTAAGAAAAATGCATTTTTTTGCTTAAAAAGCATGACTCAACGCCTAAATATAGTATTTTTGATGCTTCTGACCACCGTTTTTGGTTCGGCACAGATATACGAAACCCGGATTGTGGACCCCACTGTGCGGACACTTCGGATGCGATACTACGATGTAGAGACCCAGAGTGCAGAGAAGGGACCGGATCGATGCTATCTGCAAATGAATGACGGTTTCATTGATGCAACGGGAGACCGAAACGGGAGAGTGGTCGAGATTTCGTTTGACCAAATGAGTCACGACTTTCAGCAATACACCTATACGGTGCTCCATCTGGACCGAAACGGGAAGGCGGACGAACTGAATAGTGGCGAGTACCTGCAAGGGTTTACGACGAAAGATATCACAAACTACGAGACCAGCTTCAACACCAGCAGAGACTATACGCACTACACGTTTCTGTTTCCCAACGAAGACATGACGATTACGGCTTCGGGACTCTACGCGATTGTGGTCTACCCGAGCGGCTATCCGGATAGCGTGGTACTGGTGCAACAGCTGATGGTTGCCGATTCGAAGGTAAAAATAGGCATCAGTGAGCGGGGAAATACGGATATCGAGTTCAACGGACATTACCAGCAGATAGAACTGTCGCTGAGCAACCTAACCGACAGCGAGATAGCGAGAGCCTACAGCATCTGCGTGCGGCAAAACGGAAGGACGGACAATGAGGTGAAAGGGGTGTATCCGACGTACATCGAGAGCAGTGCGCTGAAGTGGCAGAACTGCCGGGCGCTGATATTCCAGGGCGGGAATGAGTATCGGCATATCGATATCTACAGCCGGAGTATGGCGGGCAATAACGTAGACCGGATTCGCTATGACCATCGCGATTATCACGCCTTTCTGGAACCGACGCTAAACCGGGGAAATGATGTATACATCTATGAACCGGACGCAGATGGGCAGTTCCTGATTAACGCCGAGCGCGTGACGGATGTGGACACCGAAGCCGAATATATGTGGGTGCACTTTGTGCTACCGGCCGAAGTGCCCTACCTGGACGGAGATATCTATGTGGGAGGAGAGTGGAACCAGAACCGGCTCAACAATCGCAATAAGATGAGTTATGACGCGGAGAACCGATGCTACTACCTAACGGCACTGATGAAACAGGGCGGATACGACTTTGCGTACTGGTTCAAGGGCAAAGACGGCAAGGTCGATATGCGTCGCATTGAGGGGAGTCACTGGCAGACCGAGAACACCTATGAAGTGATTGTATACTATCGTCCCACGGGGGGTCGCTACGACCAGATAGTGGGAATTCAAAACCTAAAAACGCAATGACCTACGAAGAGATAATGATGAAGCTCCGCAATAACCAGTACGCACCGGTTATTGTGCTGAGTGGCGAAGAGCCGTACTATATCGATGCGGTAACGGACTATATTGAGCAGAACGCGCTGGACGCAGCTTCACAGGCGTTTGATCAAGTCGTGCTGTACGGCAGGGATCTGCCTTCGGCAGACATTGCTTACGCGATCTCGCAAGCCAGAGGGTTCAGTATGATGGGAGGAAGGAAGGTCGTCATTGTGAAGGAAGCGCAAGCCGTGAAAAAATGGGAGGCGCTGGGGCTGTATCTGGATAATCCGCAACCGACTTCGGTGCTCGCGATAGCGATAAAGGGGAAAGTAGACGGGCGACTGACGTTATGGAAAGACTTCGAGAAGAAAGGCGGTATTCTGCTCAAGACAGAGAAGCTCAGGGACGATAAGGTAGCCGCCTGGATAACGAACTATATCGCCAAGAGAAATGATGAACTGAGGCAAAAGGGGGATGAAGTAACGATTGATCCGAGAGTAGCGGAATTACTGGCGGCCAGTATAGGTGCAGACCTCAATACGATAGTGGCGGCAATACAGAAGCTGATAGACGGCCGTCCGGAAGGGAAGCATGTGATTGATGCGGAACTGGTGGAGCGGAATATCGGTATCAGCAAGGACTACAATGTATTTGAGCTCCAGAAGGCGCTGATCATGGGGGATGTGATGGCCGCAAATCGGATTACGCAATACTTCGCCACGAGCAAGGACCATCCGATGCAGAAGGAGTTGGGGGTGCTATATGGGTTCTTCGCGAATCTGATGCTGTATCACTATTGTCCCAATAAGGCAAACGAGCGGGAGGTTGCTGCAGCGTTGGGAGTCAATCCGTTCTTTGTGAGGGATTACGCAGCGGCCGCGAGGAGATATAATGCGGCGAAGACGATGAAGATTATCGGTTACTTCCGTGAGATTGACGCCCGGAGTAAGGGCGTGAATAACAACAGTGCGAAGGACGATGATCTGTGGAAGGAACTGATATACAAGATTCTGCACTAAAGTCTTTTCAAAGGCGCATATTAGGGACAGTCCCGCCGTGTTATTCACTTCGTTAGAATAACACTTTCTGAGGGACAGTCCCCACTATGCTATCCTTTGAAACAGGGAGCGCCCCGCGGCAAGGGGCTGTAAGCCCCGACGAGCGGGAAAACAAAGGAGCCCCGGTTTCCCGGAGCTCCCGAAAGTGGCGGCTACCTACTCT
>X369_Koala__coassemble_197_pt1 | contig 12358 bp, 11 predicted proteins | sample X369_Koala__metabat2_high_PE_004 | metagenome-assembled genome bin X369_Koala | reverse complement strand
TGGTACCAGAGTTCGCAGTTGGCGCTCCGTCAGCAGCAGAAGGCGAACGCGAAGGCCGAAGAGAAACGGAAAGAGTTGGAGGAGTTCATTCGCCGATTCAGCGCGAATGTCGCGAAGAGCAAGCAGACCACCAGCCGCAAGAAGATGCTGGAGAAACTGACGGTGGACGAGATTGAGCCCAGCACACGTAAGTACCCGGGAATTATCTTCCAGATGGAGCGCGAAGCGGGTAACCAGATTCTCGAAGTGCAGGACCTGAAGGCCGTGGAGGAAGACGGCACCGTGCTGTTCGACCACGTGAGCTTCCAAGTGCAGAAGGGCGAGAAGGTGGTGTTCCTCAGTCATAACCCGAGGGCGATGACGGCGCTGTTCGAGATCATCAACGGCAACCGCGAACCGCAAGCCGGCACGTTCAAGTGGGGCGTGACGATTACAACAGCCTACCTGCCGCTGGATAACAACGAGTTCTTCAAATCGGACATGAACCTCGTGGAATGGCTCAGCCAGTACGGCAAGGGCAACGAAGTGGAGATGAAGGCGTACCTCGGTCGCATGCTGTTCGGCCAGGAGGATGTCATCAAGAAAGTGAACGTCCTCTCCGGTGGCGAGAAGATGCGGATGATGATTGCGCGGATGCAGCTGAGAAACGCCAACTGCCTGATTCTCGACACGCCGACGAACCACCTCGATTTGGAGTCCATTCAGGCGTTCAACAACAACCTCATTACCTACAAGGGCAACGTGCTCTTCTCCAGTCACGACCACGAGTTCATCCAGACCGTCGCGAACCGCATCATCGAACTGACGCCCAACGGCACCATCGACAAGCTCATGGAGTACGACGACTATATCTACGACGAAACAGTACAGGCAAGGAAAGCGGAGCTGTACGCGTAAGGGGTTAATAGGTTAATAGTTTAACAGTTTAAGAGTTTAATAGTTTAAAGTTATGAATATATCGTATAATTGGCTTAAGAAGTACATCGACCTCAGGGACGATGCAGAGACGGTGGCGAAGATCCTGACCAGCGTAGGTCTGGAAGTCGGCACGGTAGAGAAAGTTCAGACTATCCGCGGAGGACTGGAGGGACTGGTAGTCGGCGAAGTGCTGGAGTGCGTTCCGCACCCGAACAGCGACCACCTGCATATCACCAAGACCCGCACGGCTCCCAACGCCGAGCCGGTGCAGATTGTCTGCGGCGCACCGAACGTCGCGGCCGGACAAAAAGTAATTGTCGCCACCCTTGGCACTGTCCTCTACAACGGCGAGGAGAAGATCACCATCAAGCGCGGAAAGATTCGCGGCGAAGAGAGCCTCGGTATGCTCTGCGCGGAAGATGAGATTGGCGTGGGCAGCAGCCACGACGGCATCATCGTCCTGCCGGCCGACACCCCCGTGGGTCTGCCTGCCAAGGAGTACTACCACGTGGAGGACGACACGCTGATTGAAGTGGACATCACCCCGAACCGAAGCGACGGAGCCAGTCACTACGGAGTCGCTCGCGACCTGTACGCCTACTACGAGGCCCACGGACAGCACGTGGCGCTGCATAAGCCGAGCGTGGAGGGATTTAAGGTCAATAACCACGACCTCTCGATTGCCATCGATGTACAAGCACCGGACGCTTGTCCCCGCTACGCGGGCGTGAGCATCAAAGGGGTGACGGTCAAGGAGAGTCCCGATTGGCTAAAGAAAGCCCTCACGACCGTCGGTCTGCGACCGATTAATAACATCGTCGATATATCGAACTATATCCTGCTGGGCTTCGGTCAGCCGATGCACACCTTCGATGCCGATAAAATCAAGGGCAACCAAGTCGTTGTGCGTTTGGCGAAAGAGGGCGAGAAGTTCGTCACCTTGGACGGCGTAGAGCGCACGCTCAATGCAGCCGACCTCATGATCTGCAACCCCGAGGAGCCGATGTGCATCGCGGGTGTATTTGGCGGCAAAGAGAGCGGCGTGACCATGGACACGAAGAACGTATTTCTGGAGAGCGCGTACTTCGACCCCGTGTATATCCGCAAGACGGCCCGTCGTCAGCAACTGCAGACCGATGCCAGTTTCCGTTACGAGCGCGGTTGCGACCCGAACTGCAATATCTATATTCTCCAACTCTGTGCCCTGATGATTCAGGAACTGGCCGGCGGCGAAGTGACGATGGAGATTGTGGACCGCAAGGCTCGCGAATTCGAGCCCTGGCGGATGACGCTCACAGAGAAATACTGCAACGAACTGATTGGAAAGGCCCTCGGCGCCGAGACCATCGAAACGATTATGAAGGCGCTGGAGATTCAGATTGAGTCCTCACACGTCTGCTCCGAGTGCGGCCTCAAGGTATGGGATATCGCTGTTCCTCCTTATCGCGTAGACGTACAGCGCCCGTGCGATGTCGTGGAAGACATCCTGCGTATCTATGGCTACAACAACGTCGAGTTTCCCGAGAAACTGAACAGCAATCTCAGTTACAGTCCGAAGCCCAATGCCGTTGCTCTCCAGACTCGCATCAGTGAGCAACTGACGGCCCAAGGCTTCCGCGAGATTATGAATAATTCCCTGACCAAGACTTCGTATTATGCCGACAGTCTCGACACGGCGGTGAAGGTCATGAATCCGCTGAGTCAGGACCTCGGCGTCCTGCGTCAGCAGATGCTGTTCGGCGGACTGGAGTCCATTGCCCGAAACATCAACCGGCAGAATGCCGACCTGAAGTTCTACGAGTTCGGAAACTGCTACCACTTCAATAAGGAGGCCCGCGAGCACAATGCCGAAAACCCCATTGCCGCTTACAGCGAGGAGCCGCACTTGGCGCTCTGGCTGACCGGAAAGAAGACCCCGCAGAGTTGGGTCGAGCCGCAGCAGGACACGACCTTCTATACCCTGCGCGCATACGTGGATATGATTCTCACTCGACTGGGAGTAGCCTTCAACGAGAAATACTGCCACCTCAGCATCGTGGACCGCAAGACCCTGAAAGCCTTCGATATCGACCAGCCGGTGTATTACGCCGATCTGGAGTGGAAGCAGCTGCTGCGTCAGAACGCCAAGTACAAGGCGCTCATCACGGACCTGCCGAAGTATCCGGAGGTCAAGCGTGACCTGGCACTGCTGGTCGACAAGAGCGTGGAGTTTGCAGACCTCAGTCGCATCGCGTTCGAGACCGAACGTAAGTACCTGAAGAACGTGTTCCTCTTTGACGTATACGAAGGCAAGAACCTGCCGGAAGGCAAGAAGAGCTACGCGCTCAGTTTCATTCTGCAAGACCCCGAAGCGACCCTGAAGGACAAGCAGATTGAAGGAATCATGGACCGCATCCGCGAAGCGCTGGAGCAAAAAGCAGGAGCGACGCTGCGGTAATTAATAATTAATAATTAACATGCGTTTCGGCCATTAACCCTAACCATAACGTAACCCTAACCATAACCGTTAACCCCTAACCCAACAAAGTGGATTACAAAGAAGAAATAAAGCGCCGTCGGACATTCGCGATTGTCAGTCACCCGGATGCGGGTAAGACGACGCTGACGGAGAAACTGCTGCTGTACGGTGGCGCAATACATGCGGCCGGAGCCGTCAAGAGCAATAAGATCAAGCGCACCACCAGTAGCGACTGGATGGAGATAGAGAAGCAACGTGGTATATCCGTGGCGACCAGCGTCATGGCCTTCGAGTACGACGGCTATCACGTGAATATCCTCGACACCCCGGGTCACCAGGACTTTGCGGAAGACACCTTCCGCACCCTGACGGCGGTGGACAGCGTGATTATTGTCATCGATAGCGCTAAAGGCGTGGAGGCCCAGACCCGCCGACTGATGGAAGTCTGCCGGATGCGCAAGACGCCGGTGATGGTGTTCATGAACAAAATGGACCGCGAAGGTAAGGACCCCTTCGACCTGATGGACGAAGTGGAGGCCGAGCTGCATCTGACCGTCACGCCCATGACCTGGGCCAACGGACAGGGACTGAAGTTCGCGGAGGTCTACGAGCGTGGCGACGAGCGCATACAAGGAGAAGCAGCGGAACTGATTAACGGTGTGTATCCCGAGTTCGACCACGAGGCGTATCTGCGCGGCGAATTGGCACCGGTGCTCTTCGGCAGCGCGTACAAGACGATTGGTGTGCAGGAGTTGCTGAACTTCTTCGTGAAGTACGCCCCTTGTCCCCGACTGATTGTCGCGGAAGAGCGAACGGTCGATCCGCTGGAGGAGAAGTTCACGGGATTTTGCTTCAAGATCCACGCGAACATGGACCCCAATCACCGCAGTTGTATCGCGTTCTTTAAGATTTGCAGCGGCGTCTTCCACCGCAACGAGTATTACCGCCACGTCCGCCACGACCAGCAGATGCGGTTTGCAGCACCGACGTGCTTCTTCGGGCAGAAGAAAGAGACTATCGACGAAGCCTATGCCGGCGATATAGTCGGTCTGCCGGATACGGGCAACTTCAAGATTGGCGACACCCTCACCAGCGGCGAGGTGCTGCACTTCCGTGGACTGCCGAGTTTCAGTCCGGAGATGTTCAAGTACATCGACAATGCCGACCCCATGAAAGCCAAGCAGCTGGAGAAAGGCATCAACCAACTGATGGACGAAGGTGTGGCGCAGCTTTTTGTCAGCCAACTCAATGGCCGGAAGATTATCGGCACCGTCGGCCAACTGCAGTTCGAGGTGATTCAGTTCCGACTGGAGCACGAGTACCAGGCCAAGTGCGTTTGGCAACCCATGGCGATGTATAAGGCTTGCTGGATAGCGACCAATCCCGACAGCGACCCGGCCGAAGCAGCCCAAGAGATGGACACCTTCAAGAAACGCAAAGCCCAGTATATGGCGACGGACAAGGAGGGACGGGATGTCTTCATGGCCGACAGCGCGTATGTGCTGCAGATGGCGCAGAATGACTACAAGAACTTAAAATTCTACTTTACAAGCGAATTTTAAGAGTTCAAAGTTCAAAAGTTCAAAGTTCAAAGTATATGAAATTCAGACTGATTATCATGAACTTCCTGGAGTTCGCTATCTGGGGAGCGTATCTGACCTCAATGGGTCGTTATCTCGGTGGTGCTGGAATGGGTAGCAGCATTGGCTGGTTCTACTCGGTACAAGGAATCGTGAGTCTATTCATGCCGGCCCTGATGGGCATCGTGGCGGACCGTTGGGTGCCTGCCCAGAAGTTGCTGAGCATCTGTCACGGACTGGCAGGTGCCTTCATGGCTGCCGCCGGCATCTATGCGCTGCAGGCCGGTGAGGCGGTACAATTCGCACCGCTCTTTACGCTCTACACGGTCTCGGTAGCGTTCTTCATGCCGACTATTGCGCTAACGAACTCCGTGGCCTTCAATGCGCTGGTTAAGAACGGGATGGATACGGTGAAGGACTTTCCGCCTATTCGTGTATTCGGCACGATTGGCTTCATCGCGACGATGTGGGTGGTAGACCTGATGGGAGCGATGGACACTCCCTGGCAATTCGTTATTAGTGCCGGACTCAGTATTCTGCTGGCTATCTACTCGCTCAGTCTTCCCGCTTGTCCCGTCAAGGGCGCGGGCGAGCGTCAAAGCGTTCTGGATGCACTCGGACTCAGGGCTTTCACGTTGTTTGGTCAGAAGAAGATGGCGCTGTTCTTTATCTTCTCGATGCTGCTCGGTATGTGCTTGCAGGTGACGAACGGCTATGCCAATCCGTTCCTGGAGAGTTTCTCGAATTTCCCCGAGTATGCCGACAGTTTCGGCGTTCAACATAGCGGGCTACTGATTTCCATTTCGCAAATCAGTGAGGCCGTTTGTATCCTCTTTATTCCGTTCTTCCTCAAGCGCTTCGGCATCAAGAACGTGATGTTCATGTCCATGCTGGCTTGGGTGCTCCGCTTTGGTCTGTTCGGTGCCGGTAATCCCGGAGCAGGGCTCTGGATGTTCGTGCTTAGCTGCATCGTTTACGGATTTGCGTTCGACTTCTTCAACATCAGTGGTGCACTCTATGTCGACCGCGAGACCCAGCCCGAGATGCGCTCCAGCGCACAGGGACTGTTCATGATGATGACCAACGGCTTCGGTGCAACGATTGGTACGCTGGCGGCTCAGGCTATCGTCAATCGCCTGGTGTACGACAATGCTGCTACGGCAACGGCTGCTGAGAATGCCGCCAACTGGTCCAACGCGTGGTTTATCTTCGCCGCCTTCGCCCTGGTTGTCGCCATCGCTTTCTGGTTCCTATTCGATTGGACTCCGCTCTACAAGCGAATCAAGATGCACAACACCACAACCCCGAACCTATAACCTCAAAACCTCATAACCCCAAAAATATGTTTCGAAAGGAACTGGCATACTATTTCACCACGCCCATTGCGTATATTGTCCTCGGTCTGTACCTGCTGGGAGTGAGTTTATTTCTCTGGGTGATACCCGGTGACTGGAATATCGTAGACAGCGGGTATGCCCAGGTGGATGGGCTCTTCCAACTCAGCCCCTGGTTCTTCATGCTCGTATGCCCGGCACTAACGATGCGGCTCTTTGCCGAGGAACGTGCCTCAGGGATGTGGGATCTGATTCGTACCAAACCCATCTCCTTGACCCACATCGTGCTCAGTAAGTACCTGGCAGCGATGGTGCTGGTAGTCGTGGCGATTATCCCATGCCTCACGCACTACTTCATTGTGGCCTGGATGGCAGAACCGATGGGCAATCTGGATTTCGGTCAATTCATGGGCAGTCTGATTGGACTGCTGCTGCTCAGCAGCGCCCAGATGGCCATCTCACTACTCATAGCAACCCTGAGCCGCAGTCAGATTGTTTGTTTCATGCTCAGCGCCCTACTCTGCTTCGCAGCATTCTGGATATCGATGCAAGACCACTACACATCGCTGGCACGAGGCGTGCTCGACAGCCGCGATGCGGTCTACTTCCTCGCAATAGATGTGGTGGCACTGGGAGCCGCTGTACTTAGCCTCTGGAAACGATGACACGGATTGGCCTGCTGAGCGACACCCACAGTTACCTCGACCCACGCGTGCTGGAGTATTTCAAGGACGTGGACGAGATCTGGCACGCCGGAGATATAGGGGACAGTATGGTTCTCCAGATGCTGCGGGAGTATAAACCCACCCGAGCGGTATACGGAAACATGGACGGAGGAGAAGTGAGGTATTGCCTGGATGAGTTCTACCGTTTTCGGGTAGAGGGAGTGAATGTATTCATGACGCATATCGGGGGCTATCCGGGGAAGTATAACCCAGTGCTGATACCGATGTTTCAGAAGGCTAAGGAAAGCGGCGATGAGAATCACCGCATCGACCTGTTCGTTTGCGGGCACAGCCATATCCTGAAAGTAGCTTACGACCATAAGTGGGGATTTCTGACGATGAACCCGGGAGCGGCCGGAAAACAAGGTTGGCAAACAGTGCAGACGATACTCCGATTTGTTATAGACGGGAGCGATATTCGGGACCTGGAAGTGATCGAATTGGAGCGAAAATAGGGCAAAAAAGAGGAAAAAACGCAGAAAAATGCACTTTTCGGGCGAAACATGTTGCACAACATATCAAAAAATTTGCATATGTCAAAAAAAAAGTGTAACTTTGCACTCGTAATCAAAACACAATCTTTTTTGTACCTTAAATAAACAGACTAGTACCAGAGAAACACGGTCGTCGTGAGACGGCCGGTTCTATTTTAAAAGAACCAAAACAGTTAAGATTAATGAAAATAAAAGGCGCTCGTGATGAGCGCCTTTATTGTTTTGTAGACCCTACCCGACCTCCCCTCATAGGGGAGGAGATAGAGATGAGGAAAGTTCAAGGCTCAAAGCTCTAACTCTCGATGATGAAGATTAACCTGCACCTCGGGATACTTCTCATGAATATGTCGCGTGAGTGCTTCTGCGCAATAGACACTGCGGTGTTGTCCACCGGTGCAACCGAAGTTCACGCAGAGGCTCGTAAAGTCCCTCTCCATGAATCGCTCGATATGATGGTCTACGAGAGCATAGACTGACTGAAGAAAAGTAAGAATCTCTCCGTCCTTCTCCAGAAAGTCAATCACGGCCTGATCCCGACCGGTGAGGGACTTATACTGCTCGTACTTGCCGGGATTATGGGTGCTACGGCAGTCGAAGATATACCCTCCGCCATTGCCGGACTCGTCGGTCGGCAGTCCGCGGCGGAAACTAAAGGAGGTGACGGATACGATTAACATAGGGATAAGTAGTTTGAAGGAAAGGATACGTATCGAATAACTCCCGCAGATTGGTCAAGGCTTGCGGAATGGATTGCAGGAAATGTTCGCGGCGCTCAATCAGGCCCCGGAATCCGTATGCCCCAAGCACCTGTAGGGTGCGGAAGAGCACCACATGCGGAAGATAGTTCGTGCGGCGCTCAGCGGAGTCGGGAAGACCCTCGTAATAGATATCGAGCAGATGTTGGCGGAGATCATTGGTGAATCCCGCCCGAGCTTGCCAAAGGAAGGAAGCCAGGTCATACTCTCTCACCCCACGTCTTCCACCCTGATAGTCGATGAAATAAGGTTTATCGTCCCGAATCATCACATTGCGGCTCTGGCAATCGCGGAGCATCAGTACGTCGAGGGAACGAGAGAGAAGCGTGTCCGCGAGGCGACAGAAGTCGTCCTCCAACGCCGGCTCGTCGATATCGATGGCGCCGACAGGAGAGGAAGGGACAGAACTGGAGAGCTTAAGAAAACAGTACTTGAAGTAATTCAGATCCCAGAATATACTTCTTCGGTCGAGCGAAGGAACGGGATAACAGATGGAGAAGTCAAAACCCTCGATAGCCCTGTCATGCATCTCTCGAAGCCCCCGCATAGTCGCTTCGAGCCAATCGATACGGTCGAGGTGGTCGAAGAGCGTAATCGTTCCGAGGTCCTCCTGGTCGTAAGACATCTCGTCTTCGGCGACAGCATAAAGATGAGGTGTAGGAAGACCAAGCGCCGAGAAGTGGCGGCTCATGACAATGAAGGCATGATTCTCCGTTCGGTTCGTCCCTTCTACATGGATATAGGTTGAACCGTCCGGACGCTCCACACGCGAATAAACGCGGTCACTGCCGGCCTGAGTGATAGGGGTTACGCGTTCCACTCCTTGATATGCTGCTCGTCCGCAAGACGACATACTAAGAGGGTGCCGTTATGTTCGGTGATAATGAGGTCATCCACGCCCTCGACAATAACCCGTTTGCCCTCAGGCATGCGAATCATGTTGCGGTGCGCATCGATGGCCTTGACCCCATCGCCCACGATGGCATTATCTGCCGCATCGTGCGCAATGAGTGTGTGGAGCGAGCCCCAGGTTCCTACGTCCGACCAGCCAAACTCAGCCGGCAGAACATAGGCAATAGTTGTGTGCTCCATGACCGCATAGTCGATGCTAATCTTCTCCAACGCGGGATAGATATCGTCAACGGTAGATTGCTCTTTCGGAGTATGGAATACGGGGATCAGTTGATCCATGGCCGAAGCCAGCGAGGAAGCATAGTGGCGAATCTCTCCGATGAGGGTCTCAGCGGACCAGAGGAACATTCCGCTGTTCCAGGTATAGCGTCCGGTAGAGAGGTAAGATTCAGCGGTCTTGAGGTCTGGTTTTTCGCGGAAGGAAGCGACCGCGCAGATGCCGTTCTCGGCCTCCGCGCCGCTCTCGATATATCCGTAGCCCGTCTCGGGACGCGTGGGCGTCATACCGAGGGTGAGGATACGATTGCCGGCAGCGATGAAATCGAAGCCGCAGCGAACAGCCGCCTGAAATGCCGGCACATCCGTCACGAGGTGATCACTGGCAGCGACCATCATGAGAGCGTCCCGGTCCTCCGCAAGCATCTTCCAGGCCGCATAGGCCAGGCAAGGAGCGGTATTGCGCATACAGGGCTCAAGCAGGATATGCTCCGGCAGGATACCGGGCAATTGCTCCGAGACCATATCGCGATAACGGGCAGCGGTAACGACCCAAACATGGTCGATATCGATAATGCCCGCGTAGCGATCGAAGGTCTGCTGAATCATCGTTCGGCCTACACCGAGAATGTCGAGAAACTGCTTCGGCTTCTCGGGCGTGGACATCGGCCAGAAACGACTGCCGATACCCCCGGCCATGATGACGAGGTGACGTGCCACAGGTTAGCGGGCGAAGGTGATGCTGACGCAACGGTCGAGTTTCGCCTCGCTGGACTCACGAATCTCGTGACTGGTCGTGATATTGGTGGCAGGAATACCGGCCTCAATCAAGAGCTGCTTGCCATACTCGGCACGACGCTTAGCCAAGTCCACGTTATGAGCGTGGCGTCCGGTGCCCTTATCGGCAGAACCGATGACGTTACAACGAACTTGCGAGAGGTCTGCACCACAGGAACGAACAACATCCAGATAGGAGTGGAAGTGGTTCATCTCAGTCAGCTCGAACACGGTCTTATCAATCGGGAAGAAGAGGTCGCAGTGGGTGAGGTCCATCTTCACCTCCGCACGCGTAGCGAGCTCACGACGCAGATCGTCGTTCTCACTGCGGAGCTGATCAGCTGCATCCTTTTCGGCCTGAGCCTCTTGCTTAGCGAGATCAGCCTCTTTTCCGCAATCCTCCAGGGCCTGCTTAACCTTATCCGGAACAGGAACAACGGTCTCCCACTCGCTCTTGTTGAAACGATAGGTGAAGCCAAAGAGCAGGGCAATCTTACCACCCCAGCCGTGTACCTCATCACCATTCCAGTCACGAGTGCCATAACTATCGCGGTGGCCCGTCATACGCAGGTCGAGGTTGAGCGCCCAGTTGGGACGGATATGGAAAGAGTTAAGAAGGCCGACGCTAACGCCGGGATACGGGATACGATGAGGCATGCCGAGGAAGTCGATACCCGCATAGAGGATAGCATTGTACATGCGATTGGGCTTGTAACCGGTAGCCTGGTGGCTGACATTCCACAGCACATCTGCGTGGATGTCGTACTCAAGCTTCTTCTCGGTGTAATAATGGGTCTCTTCGCTCCAGGACTCCAAATCCCAGTGAGGGAAACTACCAATCATACCCAGACGCACGCCGATGAAGGGGTTGAACCACTTGAGGGCGCTGATATCAAAGGCAAAAGACATATCCGCACGAGCCTTGGTTTGGCCTTCCGGAGTCTTGTGGAACATACCGTTGGCCTGCCAGTCGGTACCGAGGGCAATACCCAGCTCCCAATTGTCCTTGAACGCATTCGGGATGTAACGAACCTTGGTGCCCATTTCCTTGAGCTCCTCCTCAGTCAAACCGGATTCAGCACTGCTGCTGACCGTTTGGGCCTCCTGTGCATAGGCCAGCGTAACCGCAGCCAGAAGGAGGACAGAAAGTAAAGATTTTTTCATATAATGTGTATTATTATTAACCATTTTTTGCCCAAACCGGACATTTTACACGATTCGAGCACAAAGATACAAAAAAAAAATGACATTTGCAAGCATTTTGTCATTTTTCTTTCAAAATAATAAAAATTGCCAAATTGAGTGTTCAGCCATCGTTCTGCTTACGGTTTGCTTACGATATCGGTCTGACGCTTTTTCTCTTGTTGTATCTTGACTCGCAATCAGTCAATCACGGATTACAATTACTTCGCCCGTATTCGATAGCGTTGAGGAAACAAACGGAGGAACTCCTGGTAGGCCTGCAGGATCTCGTCATGGCGAGGATGGTCGTGACGCATCAGGATTCCGGCATAGTAGGTCACTCCGTCCATTGTGACCGAGTCGCTGAACAAGGTCATTTGGTGACTAAAGGCGTAGGCCTGATACCACATGTTATACAAGCGATTGCGAGCAGCCTGACGATTATCGGTAGGGTCGCAGATATAGAGCATGACCGATGGTTCCTGATCGAAGAACTCCTCCAATACCGCAATCACCACATCCACAATCTTCGGGTCGTAAGAACCATGTTCGCCTTCGGAGTTATTGATAAAGAAATGGTATGCGCCCTCGCGCATGAAATAGATATCCTGACGAAAACCAATCTTATAATGGACACCCTGGTCTGTGAGGAACGCAAAAGTCATATCAGTCAGCTTGATTAACTGATATGGACACTTTGCATTAAGTTTGTCGAGCGAAAGATTCATAGCGCAAGGCGTTGCTCACACTGTTGAACTTCAGCCAGCCACTCATCCTTTACATGGAGCATTTTGCGGAAAGCCTCAGCAGCTTCCTCCGGGGTGTTGTAGTGAACAAAAATGTCGTCTTTCATAATCTATCTCCTCCATTTTTATGAATTCGAGTGCAAAGATAGTAAAAAAAATCGACATTTGCAAATAATTTGTGATTTTTCTGCAATTGTTCCACGGAAAGAGGGTAATTTTTGGAGAGGGGATTTGTTCGTAGTGAGTTCGTAGAAGGTTCGT
>X369_Koala__coassemble_196_pt1 | contig 12403 bp, 9 predicted proteins | sample X369_Koala__metabat2_high_PE_004 | metagenome-assembled genome bin X369_Koala | reverse complement strand
ACCGGTGGCCGTGGCGGTGAAGTGTGCTACGTCACCAGCCTCGCCGACTGCTCGGACGACAACCTCGTCGAGGGAACCCTCCGCTGGGCGATACGTCACGATAACGGGGGTGTGCCCCGTACGATACTCTTTAAAGTATCCGGCACCATCTTGACCACCAGCGACCTGAAGTTCGCCTATCCGAATGTGAGCATCCTCGGTCAGACCGCCCCGAACGGCGGTATCTGCATCGCGGGATACAAGTTCTACGTCTGCCAGTCGAACGTTATCATCCGCTATATCCGTTTCCGCGCCGGTGACCTGGCGGGCTGGAAGAGCAAAAAGAGTTGCCCGTCGATTGATATTGAGAACGTCAAGCACGTCATCCTGGACCACTGCTCCATCACGTGGTCGATGGAGGAGTGCCTCACGATGTACGACAACGACTCCACGACGGTGCAGAACTGCATCCTAGGTGAAGCGCTGTATAACAGCATGAATGCCAAGGGTGCTCGCGCCTATGCCACCCAGTGGGGCGGAGAGCACTCGACGATGCACCATTGTCTGCTGACCAACAGCAATAACCGTATTCCCCGCTTCAACGGTGTGCGGAACGAAAGCAAACAACGGGGAGAGCATGACTACCAGGTGGACAGCGAGTTCGCCAACAACGTGGTTTTCAACTGGGGCAAAGAGAACCCGGCCTATGGAGCCGAGTGCGACACAACGGCGGTCAAGACCCTGGAGGGCTACGGTGCACCATACAACAAGGTGAGCATGCTGGCCAACTACTACAAACATGGCCCGGCCTGGAAAAAGAAGGCGTATATGGCGCAAGGAGACAAGTGGGGCGAGTTTTATTTTCGCGGCAATCAGGCCGACACGCTGATGGAGAACTTCAAGCAGAAGTCGAGCGCGTATCCGAGCGTCCTTCTCGTGGTGCGCCCGGACAGTTCAGACCTGGAGATAGAGGACGCCCTGTCGGCTTATCAGAAGGTCGTTACCAAGTCGGGAGCGAGTCTGCCCTGCTATGACCCGGTAGACACGCGACTGCTGAATGAGGCGGCCGGGAAACAGGCGCCCAAATACTTTGGCCCATCGACAGCGGGTGGCACGACTCCTGCTCGCGGAATCGGTATCATCGATACGCCCAACAACATCGACCTCTCGGAATACAACGGAAAGTATATCCGTCTGACCATTGCTGATGTGGATACCTGCAATATCTACCCCGACCTGAGTCAACTGGGTACGGCCTATACGGTACAGGATGCGGACGGCGATGGCATGCCGGACACATACGAAACCCTGAATAGTCTCAATCCTAACGACGCCTCCGATGGAGCGACCCTCGGTACAAGCGGTTACACCCATCTGGAGGAGTACCTCAATGGAGTGGCTGCAGGCCGGTTGAACCGCGATGGTTCGGCTGTCCCGACGGCAGTTGACGAACTGAACACCATAACGACGGCGGAGAAGTTCCTTCGCGGCGGCCAACTCTATATCCGGAAATCCGGACACATCTTCGATGCGACGGGTCAACTCGTCCGGTAACCACACGACCCCATGAAACGGCTTTTCGCTTTCGTTTTCGTCTTCGTTTCCGCTCTGCCGCTCTGGGCGCAGAATTGGCCGGTGGCGTTGCCCAATTTGGGCAATTACTCGCTGAAGGTCTGCCACCAGAATCTGCGCAACTATTTCGTGGTGGATCTAACGGCCAGTCGCAGTTCGTGCAGCTCGGTCAGCGCCTTGGAGACCAAGACGCAGAAAGTGGTGCAATCCCTACGCCATATCGATGCGGATATCTACGCTCTGTGCGAGTTGGAGGTTAACGACTCAGTCCTGGCCTATCTGACCAACGCCATGAATGCCGATGCAGGCAGCAAGATCTACAGTTACGTGAAGAACAACCTCACGGGTGACAACACGGTCATCATGTCGGGATTTATCTACCGCAACGATAAGGTGAAGACGGTTGGAAGCGTTGGTTATGCCTCCACACAGACGTACTACAAGCGGACGATGCGGGTACAGGCCTGGCAGGAAATCAGTTCGGGAGAGAAGTTCATCCTATCCGAGAACCATTTCAAGGCCAAGGACTCTACCACCGATCAGGGTGAGTCCAAGCGGGAGAAGAACGCGCAGGATCTGGTCAGCAAACTGAAGAACTTCACCGCTGACCCTGACATTCTCATCACGGGTGATCTGAACGAGACCACGTCGGAGTCGGCCGTTTCGTATCTGGTCCAGCAGGGTTATGCCGAGCAGCTGGAGCAGTTCAACACCAATCCCTATAGCTACTACTACAGCGGTTCTTACCAACTGATTGACCATGCCCTGGCCAACAGCACGATGGCGAGTCAAATCACGGGTGCGGGTGTGTTTCACATCAATACCGGTACGCGCACGAATAGTTACTATTCCTCCTACTGGTATAGCGACCACGATGCGGTGGTGGTGGGTCTCCGGCTGGGTAAGAATACATCTGCTCTGCAGGAGAGCGAGTCCTCGGTTTCTGCCCGAAAGATTCTCCGTGACGGACAGATTCTCATCCTCCGTGATGGTCAATTCTACACCCTGACGGGCATTCCGCTAACCCTTAACCGCTAACCGCTAACCTCTACCCTCCCCTAAACCAGGCAAAAATCACTTTTTTTTGCATTTTTTGGCCGAAAAATTTGCATATTTGAAAAAATTTTTGTAACTTTGCACGCTTTTATCGCAAATTATTAACCCCGTCCCCCGGTGGGACATAAACAGATAAGACAATGAAACGTACTTTTCAACCCTCTCAGCGCCGTCGTCGCAACAAGCATGGATTCCTCGAGCGCATGTCTACCCCCAATGGTCGTCGCGTACTGGCCAGCCGTCGCGCACATGGTCGCAAGAAGCTGACCGTAGCTGACGAAGGTCGCCCTAAGTATTAATGGAGGGCCAACGCCAACAGAAGATTGCTCGCCTGATACAGAAGGACCTCAGCGATATATTCCTGCGCTGGGCGCAGAGGCTGGGAGGAGTGCTGGTGAGCGTGAGTGAGGTCCGGGTTAGCCCGGACCTTAGTATTGCACACGTGTACCTCAGTATCTACCCGGGTCCGCGCGTGCAAGACACCCTCGCGAAGATTGAGGAGGACCACGGTAAGATTCGTGGAGAGATGGGGAATCTGGAGCGGCACCAGCTTCGGATTATTCCCGAACTCCACTTCCACCTGGACGAAACCATCGACCGCCTGGAGCGGATTGACCAACTGCTGAAACAATGAGTAAGTCTGCCCTCCGCGATCGCCTCTACATGCAGATGGCCCGAACCTGGGCTACGAATAGTTACTGCGTCCGTCGCCAGGTGGGGGCCCTGATGGTGAAGAACCAGATGATTATCTCCGATGGTTTCAACGGAACTCCTTCTGGTTTCGAGAACGTGTGCGAGGACGAGAACAATGTCTCCAAACCCTATGTGCTGCACGCCGAGGCGAACGCTATCTCGAAGGTGGCGCGTAGCAACAACAGCTCTGATGGCGCTACCCTCTATGTCACGGCCAGCCCGTGCATCGAGTGCGCCAAACTAATCATCCAAGCCGGTATACAGCGTGTGGTATACGGCGAGGAATACCGTCTGACCGATGGTATTGACCTTCTGCGTCGGGCGGGAATAACCGTAGAATACCTCCCGAATGATGCACAAGCGTAATTTCCTTTTCCTCGCTCCAGGATTTTTCCTGGTTTTCGTATTCGTCTTCGTCTCTTGCTCGAAGTCGAAGCAGTCTGCGTTGCCTCAGGACGGTTCGGATCTTAGTCAGCTTGAGGCCCCGCTTAGCAAGTTTGACCAGGTGATGTACCTGCTCAAGCTGGGTTATGTGGACGAGCTGCCGACCGATTCGATGCAGGATATTGCGATTGCTGAGATGGTGCGCCAACTCGATCCGCACAGTTGCTATATCCCTGCCAAGGATATCGAGGATGTGAACTCCGAACTGTCGGGCTCGTTCTATGGTGTAGGAATTCAGTTCTCGATACAGGATGACACCGTCAGCGTGATCTCGGTCATCCATGGCGGTCCGAGCGAGAAGGTCGGACTCATGCCTGGCGATAAGATTGTGGAGGTAGATGACTCGGCGTTTGTCGGTAAGTCCATTACGAATGAGCGGGTGCTCCATACCCTGCGTGGCGAGAAGGGAACCCGGGTGAAGCTCGGCGTTCGTCGCACTGGGGCGAAGGACCTGCTCCATTACACGGTCGTCCGGGGCGAAGTGCCCGTGAAATCAGTCGATGCATCCTTCATCATCGACGGCACACACATCGGTTATATCTGTGTCAATAAGTTCGGCGAGACTACTTACGACGAGTACATGGCGGCCCTCGCCAACCTCCGTCGACAGGGAGCCAAATCCTATATCATCGACCTTCGCCAGAACAGCGGCGGATATATGGAGCAGGCCGTCCAGATGGCGAATGAGTGGCTGGACAAGGACCAGATGATTGTCTATGCCGAGGGACGTGCCTATCCGCGCTACGAGGCGAAGGCGCAAGGCAATGGTCGTTTCCGTAGCGAACCGCTCGTAGTGCTCATCGACGGCTTCTCTGCCTCCGCCACCGAGATATTCTCCGGTGCAATGCAGGACAACCACCGTGCCACGATTATCGGTCAACGCAGTTTCGGTAAGGGGCTCGTTCAGCAGCAGATTCCGCTTCCTGACGGCAGTGCGATCCGCATGACGGTGGCCCGCTACTATACCCCCTCCGGCCGGTGTGTCCAGAAGCCGTATAAACTCGGCGACCAGGATGACTACGACCAGGATCTGGTCGAGCGATACGAGCATGGTGAGTTCTTCAATGCCGATTCCATCCATGCCGATGGAGGTATTATTCCCGATATCTTCGTACCGCGCGACACGAGCTACTCCACGCCCTACGCCAACCGCCTCATTAACCTGGCCTACACCTACCAGTTCGCCTATCGTTATGTCGAGCAACACCGTGCGGAACTCAGCCAATATAGGGATTGGAAGTCTCTGGAGCGCTACCTGCGCCAGCAGGACCTCATGAAGGAACTCGCGGCTTATGCTCAGTCGAAGGGGCTCAAACCCGAACCGGCACAAATAGCGAAGTCGAAGCAGTATCTGCTCCGACTTGTACGGGCCTACATCGTCCGCGATATGCTGGGCGACGAGGCGTTCTTCCCGCTCTACATGCGCGACGATGAAGCCATGCACCGCGCGGTGCAAAAGCTTCGCTGATTAGCGTCGCGTGCTGGCACCGGACTCGGCATCCACCGGCTCCTGCTCTTGACTCCTGCCTCCTGGTTCACCACGGTGGCAGGTTTCTTTATCTTCGCGAATGCAGCTTGCAGGGTCTCGATGTTCGTCTTGTCGGGATCGAAGGTAACCACCACCGTTTTGCTGTCCAGGTCGCATTGCAAGTCCTTCACGCCCTTCTCGTAGGCGATGTTGTGCATAATCTTATCGATGCAGCCCTGACAGTGCAAATCGACATGGAATGTCACCACTTCGCGCCCCTTAGCCGACATGCTGAGCGCGAATAGCGCGGCACAAAAGAGAATACTAATTCGTTTCATAGTTTCTATGTTTCTAAGTTTCTAAGTTTTTAGTCTTCCTCGGGCTGGTCGAGCGCCCAGCGGAAACCGACATACACTTTCCACCCCGTTGTCGGTCCCCAAATCATCCCTGCATCGAAGTCCTGTAGCGGCTGCACTTCCCCCTCGACGACCGAAGCTCCCACAACGGGATTGGCTTGCTTGAAGTTCGTCATATTTTCCGCTCCCACATACAGGCTGCAGGTCTTCCAGTATTTCGTTACCTGCGCCATCAGTTGCGGATAGACCGGGAAGTTCCTGTATGCCGTATACGTATCCGGCATACGACCGCCACCATTTAGTTGCGCCGTCACATCGAATTGCCACTTCTTGAGCGGCGTCGTGTAGCTCATCGTCAGGATACCCTTATACCGACTCTGTAGCGCCCGCTCCCGCAGTTGGTAGCATCCGGCTGCGGCATTATACGTCGTCTGCCTTACATCTGTGTATCGGAAGGCAGCGGTGATGGTCCATCCCCGCAGCACTTCCATCGTCGCTTCTATCTGCGCATTATGGCTACGGCTGCGGCCACCGACATCGCTCAGGTTGTAGAACCATACCTCGTTGGCCGCTGCGTCGCGGTCGGCAATCAGCGCCTCGAAGAAGTGCGTGTAGTAGTATTCTACGCTCAATTGCATCGTCTTGCTGCCCATCGGGATATCCCAACTCATCGTCGCGCCGGCGTTCAGGCTCCGCTCCTGATTCGTTTTCCCGCTCTTGAATACCCACTGCCGCGAACTGGGCAGGCAATTGGCATTATCTGCCACGAGGTTCGGACTTCGATATCCCAGTCCCACGCTTCCTCGTATTGTCCACCACTCCCACGGAGCATAGCGGACATTGAAACGAGGTGTGCAGAAGAATCCGTATCGTGTCGAATAATCCCCACGTACGCCGACAATCATACTCAGCGTCGTTCCGTACTTGAGGTTATATTCGGCAAAGATGCCCGGTGTCGTCTCCTGCCGACCGAGGTCTACGCTGTCGAGGGCTTCTCCATACTTATCGTAATTGACGCTGGCTCCGGCAGTCAGTTTATGGTCGATATCCCAGCCATCTCCCTCCTGGCACCAGGTGTTCTGGAACAGTACATTCGCGTACGCGTTCCACTGGTCGGCATTCCACATCCGACTTCCGTAGGCGTTGTTCTGCTTGTGGTAGCTGGCGGCCGTGATGATACCGAGCGACATACCCGTCTCGGGGTCAAAGACGATGCCATTTTTCATGAACCCGTCGATGCGGTCGGTGTTGAGGCTGATGAGATAGGGATTCTCCGGCAGTATGAGCCCCGTCTTGCGATACCCGCTGTATCCGGCTCGTTGACCGCCCTGTCGGTCATCGTGCAGACCGCGCACTAGGAACTGGAACGTATACCGATCGTTCTTGTAGTACCAGCGGTTCAGCACGTTCAGGTTCTGATTCATCGGCATATCGAGGAATCCATCCTTGTTGTCGTCCATCGGGAAGCGATTGATTTGGTAGTGCGCCAACACGCCTGTTGAAAGCATACCTCCGTGGCTGTCTTCGTGCTTCATCACGTCCCATCCTCCCGTCAGGTTCACCTCCGTATGCAGCTCGCTATTCAGCATCACGTTCACCGCCACGGGCTTTTGCGTCTGGGGTTTGAGGTACTCGACGTTAATCTGTCCCGTGATGGCCTCGTAGCCGTTCGTGACGGAAGATGTTCCCTTGCTCACCTGAATCGACTCCATCCACGGACCGGGAATATACTCCAGTCCGAAGTTCTGTGCCAGACCGCGCACGGCAGGGCAGTTCTCGCCCAACAACTGCACATACGTTCCGCTCAGTCCCAGCAGTCGAATCGTCTTCGCTCCCGTCGCCGCATCGGCGTACGCCACATCCACGCTTGCGTTTGTCTCGAAACTCTCGCTGAGGTTGCAGCAGGCTGCCTTGCACAGCTCCTTCGCGTCCAACCGCTCGCTGTCGTATGCCGAATAGCGGCTCCGCACAGTCGTCTTGCGCGTCGCGGAGACGTTGACCTCCTTCACCTGAAAATCCGACCCACTCACCTGCAAGGTGTCCTGCGCTGCAGCACTCACGCTGAGCACTAGGAGGAACAATATGTTATAATTTTTTTTCATTTGTGAGGGAGGGTTTCTCTGAAACTGCTCCCGAACAATTAGATTTTAAATCACACTCTCCGCACTTTCCGTCGCAGCTCTTCTGGTTTCGACGGATGTAGTGAATCAGTCCATCTATCGCCAGCACCACCAATATGACCGCAATAATCTTATCCACAGATTTGCAAATTAGCAAATAAGCAAATTAGCAGTGATTTGCACAATCCACGCGGCGACCCATGCCAGCACGAGCGACTGGACCATGCTGAATGCGGCCCACTTTCGGCCCAATTCCTTCCGTAGGGTTGCCATCGTCGCAATACACGGGAAGTACAGTAGGGTGAATACCATGAATCCGAAGGCGGTGGCGCTGCTTAGTCCTACGCTACCAATGCCGTTGTTGAATAGGATGGCAAAGGTGGAAGCAATGGCCTCCTTGGCCGGAATACCTGTCAGCAGGCAGACCGAAAGTCGCCAGTCGAATCCTAATGGCGCCATAATCGGTGCCATCCAGTGACCAATCGTCGCCAGATAACTGTTCTCCAGATCGTTCAAGTCTTGCGACGGGAAGTACTCCAGCACCCAGATGATAATCGAGGCACAAAGTACCACCGTGGAAATCTTTTTCAGAAAATCGCTGACGCGGAACCAAACGCGTCCTACTACCGCCTTGGCTGTCGGCATACGCAGAGCCGGCAGTTCGTTCACGTGGTCGTCCTTTTTGCTCTTGAACCAACGGGTGTTCTTCATCAGTAGCGCGAACGCGAAACTAAGCAGGATACCAATCAGGTACAGTCCGCTCAGCACGAGCGCTTGGTGACTGTGGAAGAAGGTGCTGATGAACAGGATATAGACCGGTAGTCGACCGCTGCACGACATGAACGGCACCATCAGCATCGTGAGACTCCGTTCCTTCGGGTCTTTGATGTCCTTGGCCGCCATAATCGCAGGCACATTGCAGTCGAATCCCATCAGCATCGGGATGAAGCTCCGGCCGTGTAGGCCCAGTTTATGCATCACACCGTCCATGAGGTATGCCACCCGTTCCATATACCCCGACTCCTCCATCAGACTGAGCATGGTGAATAGGATGATGATATTCGGTAGCGCCGTCGCCAGACTTCCCACGCCGACTACTACACCATCTGCCAGCAGACTCTGCGTCCAGCCCGCTGGAAGCACTGTATATAGCCAGTCGTGTAGGGCAGTCACACCGCTGTCGAGCCACTCTTGTATCGGGTCGCCCAACAGGAACGTCAGCCGGAACATCAGTCCCAGCACAATAATCAGAATGGGGAAACCAATCCATCGATTGGTCAGGAATCGGTCGATCTTGTCGCTCAGGTTGTCGCCGTAGTCGTTCGGCGCGTGATGCAATGTCTCGACCACTGCGCCGTGCACGAAGGCCTCCACGTCGTGAATCGTCGTGGGCTCCATCTCGTGCTTTTGTTTCAGCAGCATCGGCAGGTCTTCCTTCAGCCCGACCCGCACACCGAGTATCTGCCCCAGCAACGGATAGTCTATCCAGTGCTTGGTGTGCCTCAGCTCGCGATAGTGCGTCAACAGAATGATGACATCCTTGTTCTCCGCAATGTGCTGGGCAATGAGCTTCAGACCGTCCTCCAAGTGTCGCGCATCCACCTCGTGGATGTGCACGCCCTCCATCTCATATTCCTTGGTATGTGCCATTGTTTTGTAAATTTGCAAATTTGCTGCAAAATTACAAATTTTTTTGCACTTCTGCAATCCCCATTTATGGGGATATGCTTTATTCGGCTCCCTGTAGCGCCTGCCGCTCCATCACGGCGCGGTACTCGGTCGGCATGACCTTAATGAACTGTTTCTTGGCTTTCTCCCAATCGTCCAGCAGCCGTTTCGCGAGCGGCGAATCGGTATATTGCACGTGTTGTTCAATCAGCCCGCGCAGCTCCTGCTCATCCTCCTCTTGCTCCACCAGCGTCAGTTCCACCATCTCCATGTTGCAGTAGTAGTCGAAGTCCCCATCGGGGTTGTAGATATACGCAATTCCGCCCGACATGCCTGCTGCAAAGTTTCGTCCTACCGGTCCCAGCACGACCACTCTTCCTCCCGTCATGTACTCGCAGGCGTGGTCGCCTACCCCTTCTACAACGGCTATGGCTCCGGAGTTGCGTACGCAGAATCGCTCGCCTACCTGTCCGCAGGCGTAGAACTCGCCCGAAGTGGCGCCGTATAGTGCGGTGTTGCCCGCAATCACGTTCTCCTCCGGCGGGAATAGGTGTCCTACCGGTGGGGTGATGGCGATTCGTCCACCGCTCAGGCCCTTGCCTACATAGTCGTTCGCATCGCCCAGCAGCTGGAAGTACATGCCTCGGGTCAGGAACGCCCCGAAGGACTGCCCGGCGGAACCGTCGAAGATGCACATGATGGTGCTGTCTGGCAGCCCCTCGTCACCATATCGCTTGGCAATTTCGCCGGCGATGTTCGTTCCGATTGCTCGGTAGGTGTTCTTAATCTCGTGCGTCATGACGAGCGGTGTTCCGGTCTCGATGGCGGATTGACTCTCGATGAGCATACGGGCGTTGAGCGGATCCATCGGTGTGATGGCGTTGTAGACCGGTCGCTTTGAGTGGGGCGTCATGTCTCCTGCCTTTGCCAGAATCCGGCCGAAGTCAAACGGGCAGTCTTTTTTTGCTTCCAGCAGTTCCGGCCTTCCGATAATCTCGTCCAGCGACTGTGCACCCATTTGAGCCAGGTGCTGCCGTACGTCTTCCGCCAGCATCCGCAGGTAGCGTTCGATGCGGTCTGCCGCTTCGTCTATGCCGCAGAACTTCGCCCGCCGCTCTTTGTCTTGCGTGGCAATTCCCGTCGGACAGGTGTTCGTGTGACATTTCCGGCAGTAGATACAACCCATGCTGATCATCAGCGCCGTAGCTATCGCGTACTCTTCTGCGCCCAGACAGGCTGCTATAACAATATCCCGTCCGGTCTTCAGTTCGCCATCGGCTTGCAGTACCACCGAATCTCTCAGCCCGTTCAGCAGCAGTGTCTGCTCCGCTTCTGCCAGTCCAATCTCCAGCGGTACCCCTGCGTGGTAGGTCGATGATAAGGGCGATGCTCCTGTGCCTCCGCACGCACCACAGATGACGATATTGTCGGCCTTCGCTTTTGCTACGCCTGCCGCAATGGTGCCCACTCCGCTTTCGCTCACGAGCTTGACCGACACCGTTGCCTTCGGGTTGAGGGTCTTGATATCGAATATCAGTTCCGCCAGGTCTTCAATCGAGTAGATGTCGTGGTGGGGGGGGTGAAATCAGCGTCAGACCCGGTATAGCGTGCCTTACTTTCGCAATTACTTCGTCCACCTTATATCCCGGTAGTTGTCCGCCTTCACCCGGTTTGGCACCCTGAGCAATCTTGATCTGTATCTCGTCTGCCGCCATCAGGTACTCGGCGGTCACACCGAACCGTCCTGAAGCAATCTGTTTAATCTTACTTCTCGTCTCCGACTCCATCCGATCGCGGTCTTCACCGCCTTCGCCCGTGTTGCTCCGGCTGCCAATGCGGTTCATTGCTTTCGCTATCGCTTGGTGTGCTTCGGTCGAAATCGCACCGAAGGAAATCGCGCCTGCTACCAATCGAGGCAATATCGCTTCCACCGGTTCTACTTTCTCTAGTGCGATCGGCTTGCCGATAGATTTTATCTCCAGATAATCGCGGATAAAGATGGGCTGCGACCGCCTGTCACACAGTTGTGCGAACTGCCGATACTTGTCTTCGCTGTTCTCTGCCACCGCTTCCCTTAGCGTTCTGCTCACTTGTGGAGTCCAAGCATGCACTTCTGTCGTGGACTTTTCTGCCGGCTCGCGTAGCCGTTTGAGGTCGCTTAGTATCCTGTCCAGTCCTACTCCCGAAAACGATGAAGTGGTGCCTCCAAAATACGTATTCAGGATATCTTCGTTCAGTCCCAGCGCCTCAAATAGTTGCGCACCTTTGTACGAGCCCATCGTTGAGATACCCATTTTCGAGATGATCTTCAGTAGGCCCTTATCCAACGCCTTGATATAGTGCTTCTCGGCGGTCTCGAAGTCCAGTCCGAGTTGACCTTCTGTGGCCAGTTTGTCTATCAGCGACAGCGCCAGGTACGGATTGACCGCCGAGGCGCCATAGCCCATCAGCAGCGCAAAGTGCATGACTTCCCTTACGTCTCCTGCTTCTACCAGTATCGCCGTCTGTACGCGTTGACGATGGGTGATGAGGTAGTTGTGGACGGCGGCGGTGGCGAGTAACGACGGAATAGCCAGTCTGTCTTCGCTTACCGCCTTGTCGGTCAATATCAGGTAGTTGTAATCGCTCTTGACGGCCTCCAGCGCCTCGTGGCACACGCGCTCCACTTCTTTTTTCAAATCGGTCTGCTTGGCATCGAACGTTAGGTCGATATCAATCGTCCGGAATCCTTTGTACTGCAGGTTGCGTAGCAAGTCCAGTTCTTTGTTCGTCAGGATTGGATTGGACATCTTCACCATCTTGCACAGCTTTGGACTCGGACAGAGTACGTTCTCGCCTATTCGCCCGATATACCCGCCCAGCGACATGACGAGCGCCTCGCGGATGGGGTCAATCGGGGGATTGGTCACCTGCGCGAACTGCTGGCGGAAATAGTCGAATAGCAGTTTCGGTTGCGTCGAGAAGGGGGCTGCCGGGGTGTCGTTGCCCATCGCTCCGGTCGGTTCGGCAGCGGTGAGAAGCATCGGTTTGCATATCTGCTCTATCGC
>X369_Koala__coassemble_195_pt1 | contig 12410 bp, 11 predicted proteins | sample X369_Koala__metabat2_high_PE_004 | metagenome-assembled genome bin X369_Koala | reverse complement strand
TTATTGACCGAACGAAGCGCCCGCGCCTGGCTCCGCTGGATGGCTTGTTTGATGAGGCCGACCGCCTGCTGGATGTCGGTAGTCAAGACGATCGAGTTGTTGGTTTCGTTATCCATATATTATTTCATTATTTCCCCACAAAGATACGAAAATTTTTCGGAATTTGCAAGGTTATTCCATAGCGACGTTTTCCGTAGGCTGTTGGGGAGAAATAAGCATGTCAATCGAATCCAAAATTGAAACAATCTCCCGAGAGACATCGGATGGAGCAACAAAATTGACAAGCTGCCAGTAATCTTTCTTATAATTCTGGTAGTTCGTCTTGTGGGGAAGTTTGTCGTAAAAAGACGGGAAAATCTGATCCAGCCAATTGTCAGTAATCTTCTCATTTGACCACCAAGGATCAGTCAAGTCCTTCAAACGGGCGGGGGTTCTATTATCTGCTATCGACTCCTGCATCCAACTGCGCAACTCGGCCGGTTTCACGCCTTGCTCGACAGCCAACGACTCGGCAAAGGAGCACAAAACCTTGGGAGAAACGAAATAGTTTTCCAACTCACGTTTGGTCAAGGATATTATGGGCAGTTTTGGATTGAATTCATTTTTCTCCAATTTATCAAAGACAGCCAGTCCTTTCAATTCGGGGAAAAAGGTCTTAAAAGACATATAGGTGCTCACGGCCAGAGAGGGCACATTACCATGGACAAAATAGACATTAGCGCGGGGCAACTTACCTGCTACAGGATGCTTCAACTTCTCCGCCAAGACCGTCAACATCTTTAAATCTGTCTCCCCTTCCAGAAATAGGATATGCCCATACATGCGTGCAGCTGCATATTTATCCCATCCATATTTGGCCAAAGATTCACTAACATATTTTACATCCTGCTTCCCATTCAGAACAGGATACGCCTTGCCTTCAATCAGGGCAATAACGTTCGTTGCAGAATCAGATGCTGAATTAAGAATCACTTCAGAATGAGAAGCGATAAGCAGTTGCGAGTCATTCTGTTTGGCTAGTTCGTTGATGGAGTTGAAAATTTCACGCTGACGGACGATCTCCAAATGAGCATCCGGCTCGTCAAGCAGTAGGATGGTACTACGATTGGATAAAATGTAAGTTAAAAGCAGGAGAATCTGTTGGAAACCACGGCCGGCAGAGGAAATAGGATAGTCCTTTCCTTCACGTCGGAAGGTAAGGTTAATAATACCTGTTTCCCGTATATATACAGGTTTGTTCAGTTGGACTCCAAACATTCGGTTCATCAACTGCACCAACTGTTTCCAACTTGTCAATGAATCCGTATGACGGGAAGAATCCGTCTCCGGATAAAGCATATTGTAGCACAGGTTACGAAGTACCTCGGCAGTTTTCCCTTCGCCAAGATGGCGCGCGATGGATCCCTCTGTCAGCTTGTCCTCCATGGAAGATATGCCAGACATCGTCTGGAGGAAGCCGAAGTGAAAATTAACTGTATTATATAACTTCTGAACGCTTCGTTCTCCCTCAGAAATACGACATGTGAAGGACTCCTCATTATTGTAGGTAAACTGAGTAGTACACTTCCATTTCCCGAAAGACGCTTCGCCCTCCAAAGAGATGACAAGTGGAACATGGGAACATGTTGGGGCAACACCTTGGGTGGCCTGCTGATTGCGCCACAGAAGTTTCATACTATCAATAGGCGTATTAATGAGCGCTTGTCGATTCAACGTCACGCCATGCGTCCTATTAAGCTGCCTAAGCTTTTGGGACTCCAGGTATTTTCTTACTCCGGTTTCCCATAAGCAAAGTGCCTGAAACAAAGTGGTCTTACCCGAATTGTTGGGGCCAATAAAAACAACAGACTGATTTAATTCGAATTCAATATGCTCGAACTGTTTGAAGTTTTCTATTACAACTCTTGTTACCATTATATTGTGTATTTTGTTTCTAAGATTCTTGCAAAGATACGAAAAAAAATTGGAATTTGCAAATTAAAGTGTTACCTGTGATCTCGTTTCTGACATTTTTTCGGAATTGCCTCCCCCGAATCTCCAACCGATTTCCAATCACGGGGTCAGACCCCGTGATTGACGAATCTCCAACCTGTTGCCACATCCCTGTCCGCAAAGTGTTACCTGTTACCTCGTTTCTGGCATTTTGTCGGAATTTCAATCTCCCATCTGCCGAAGATCTCTGTTTTATTATGCTCACATCTCTTCTGACTTGGCATGGCGCTTGTCATTCACGGGTAGGAAGCCGTTCTTATCCAGACTGGCAAGGATGCAACGAACCCAGTAGTTGTTTTCGAACGAAATCACGTATTTTCTGGCATTCTCCTGGACGGGCAACAACAAGCCACCATCCTTCATGGCGTGAATGAGACGGGAACGATCGGAGCCGCTCTTGTCAGGGAAAGCAGTCTGAAGGTCTGAGGACTGGATAATCTGGTCTTTCTTATTGATGGCACAACGCAAAACCGTAGCATGCTCGGGAAGGATGAACTTCTTAGCAACGGCATCATTAAGCGACGGAATAAGAATATTCTGCTTCAAGTAGTCATAATCACAGAGCTGGTCAATCTTGATAATCTCACTCTTGAGACCCTCCAACATATATTGAGCCCATTGGATGATGCCGGAATCCTCGCCGGAATCAGCAAGAGACAGGTTGTCGTAATAGGCTTGGCGGTCGGAACAGAAGACGGCCGTAGGATTGATGATACGATTCCGGTCGCGGAACACATTCTTCAGGAGCATGGCATACGTGAACAGCCGCACGACACGACCATTGCCGTTCTCAAAAGGATGTATCCACACGAAGCGATGATGGGCAATTGCTATCTTAAGTAGGTCATATTTGGGTTTGTCCTCCCGATTGATAAAGTCCATCAGCTCTGCCATGTAATGGTCTACCTCTGAGAATGGAGGCGGCACATGCGTAGAGCCACTAATATGCACATCATGGCTACGGAAACTACCAGGGGTACGTGCACCCTCTATGTCCGCACTCAATCCATCCACCACAATCTGATGCAACTCACGAACCAGGAGCGTAGAAATGGGCATGTCTTCGATATTGTCCTCCAGATACTGCATCGCATTTTCAATATTGCGAATCTCCCTTATCTGCTCCTCCGCTTTATTGATAGGCTTGATCGTATTCAGTTTGGTGGACTCCACATAATCCAAGACGGTAGTGTTGTTGCCCTCAATACGGGACGACCCGATACTCTCCAGCATCTGAAAAAGCGACTTCAGCTGCAGGAACACCAAGGGATGTGTCGAACCCTCCAGATGCTTATACCGCAACTGCTCCAAATCCATAATCAAATCCGTTATCGGCATATTGAAATCTATCTCAGGAAGATGAAGATTATTTGCATTCATAGATTTCTATTACTTGATTTATATTTCTTTGTTAATTGCATAGGGCAATTTGCAACATTTGCAAAATTTAACAATTGGCATGTTGACTATCAGTCATTTACAAGTTCACATAAACTCCGCACATTTGCATCACAATTTTAAATACTTTTGCAACCACGTTTCGGAAACAATTCTTAACTTTCTGTTTTTTTCGACATTGCCACCCCAGAATCTCCAACCTGTTGCCACATCCCTGCCCGCAGCAACCGGAAGAAATCCCGGTCCTCAGCAGGTATATTTTGACTTTGATTCAACATATATTTTGGCATTGCTTCGAAATACTTGGTTTGACAGATTAAATGTGTGTTATTTATCCCGACGACAGCAAAAAGATGCGCAAGAGGATAATTTAAGCAAGTGCAAAGATACGAAAATTATTGTATTTCAAGGGCGATTAACTGGTGACAAATTGTCACCGGTTCACTCAATTGCCTCGAATTCGAGGGGACTCCCCTAAAGGGGAGGTTGACCCGAGGGAGACCCTCGGGGAGGCTCATATAGGGAAGGAGACCCTTGCCGGGGGCAGACGCAAGGGAAAACCCTTACGGATAAGTCCGAAGGAGACCCTCGGAGGACGCAAGGGAGAACCCTTACGGGGACGCACGTGCAGCTGCCCGTGCGAGGATATATAGGTTAGGAGTGAGGCGGTAGATGCGGGCAGAGGTAGGCTATGAACGGGGACGATAGAAGCTGGCGGAGGTAGGCTATGAACGGGGACGGTAGAAGCGGGCGGAGGCGAGGAAGGCGGGATCGGAAGTGCGGTAGTGCTGGTAGAGGTCAGCAGGAATGAGATCCTGAGCACGGAGGCGGTCCATTCGACGCATGATAGCCTTATCGGTACGGGTGAGCTGGCGGGATATATCGGCAATGGGTACAGAAGACTGGAGCATAGAGAGAAGACGAACGTCATCCTTACGCGACCAGAAGGCACCCTGCTTGGGGCTGTTATTGTGGGTAGGAACAGGCGAAGGTGTGGGTGTGGGTGGCACAGGAGAAGGAGAAGGCGTAGGAGCGGGAGAAGGAGTAGAAGAAGGAGCGGGTGTAGGTGCGGAAACGGGTGCGGGTTGGAGGGCCATGAACTTCTTGAGTTGGAGGCCGGTGAGGTAAAGCGGCTGACCAGCCAAGGCGTTATCAATCTTAGGGAGCGCCTCGCGGAAGAGTTGCAGCAGATTGACGTAGAACGACGGGAGTTGGCGGGCGATATGGTGAACGACATACAAAGGCATGTGCGGATGGGAGTAGCCGGAGTCGATGAGCTGCTGGCTGGTGACAAGTGCCGGAGAGTCGTCCAAAGCAAAGAGCATGAAACTCTGCGGGACACCTATCTGGTAGAGAATGAGGTAACTAGCCTGCCGGACATGCGGATTATCGATATGAACTTCGCCGAAAGGTGATGGATCGTCCGGATGAGCCTTGGCACGCACGTTATAGACACAGTTGGAGAGTATCCACTGGAGGTGCGCGGGAGAGTTATAGCAGCCGACGAGGACGGTGCTTTCAAACCAATCGGAAGGGATATTTTCGGGCGAAAGTTCGGAGAAAACATACTGGATAGGCTGACTAATCCAATGGGACTTGTGGTCGAAGATTTGGGAGGGATTGCAGATAATTTCGGGAGTATAATAAGGATCGTTAATACGATCGTAATCAACGAGATATAGGTAGTAGTGATTAGTCAGGAGATGGGCAGCCGTAATCTCGCCTTCGGACCAATAGAAATGCTTGTGGCCACGATAAGTTTTGACCTCAATGTAGCGGTCGGGCTTGAGCGACTCGGGCGACTCAAAGGAGAGAATGTCGTAGCCCATCGCGATATCGTCATCACCATAGCGGACGATGTCGGAATGGAAGTACTCCGGCAGGCGCTTACGCTCGTAGGCAAGGACGAACTGCTCGCCCTCGGCACCCATGTGGGAGCCGGAAAACTGATGCGAACGGAGGTCGGAAGAGGTCATAAGTAGAGAAAATTAAGTTAATTATTTGTGCGGAGTGGAGGCGAACTCGAGGAACTTGGAGAGGTCGGCTTCGTGGAGAGGGTTGTACATCCGGAGGATGCGGCTGAAGGTCAGGCCATCCAGGTGAATCTGAGAGAAAGATTCACAGGTATACCATTGATAATAAGCAAGTACCCAACCGGCCCAATACTCAGGAGTGATGGTGTATTCGTCGTCGGAAGACGGGGTGTGAGTCCGATCGGAGAGGACGAGGTCTGCCAGTTCCTTACCCGAATAACCGACCAGGTAACGCGGGTTGCCCTTGGCAATCTGAGTCGAGACAGGACTGCGAAGGAAGGCCTCCTGGAAGGCGTCGGGGGACATGCCGTACTTATTGATACAGAAATGCGCCATGACCCCCATGTTACGCATGGCATCGTCCAGGTATAGTTTGTTATATGCGTGCGTCATCGTTTTGCCATTTGCCGCGGATAATATCCATCACATACGTACCATCCACGGGGTTGGAAGTTTGCTTGAGAATCTGATAGTCGGAGCGGGCGGTCGAGTCCCGATGGGTGTATTTGGCGTAATACTCCTGACCGGAAGCCGGTATCGCCTCCACAAAAGTGAGCGCGTCAAAAGCCTTTTGAGAGATTAGGACCACCTGCTCGCCCAACTTACCAAGCTGCATAGCGGTACGGAGGTTTTCGAGCGAGAGTGTATTGGCCACAAAATCACCTGCATACGAGAAGTATGAGTCATCCGCACGATAACCGATGATGACATCATAACGCTTGTAATCCGGGAGGAAATGCTGCAACAAATAGTCCTTCGCGCTACGGGCAATACCCTCGGAGATATTGAACGTGCGGTTGTCGAGGAGAATAGCAAGCCAATTGAGGATGTGATAATCCTTGCTGTTGAGATAAAGGATGGAAAGGCCGTCCGTATTCAGCTGATATTGATTGGCATAGCCGTCCCCACCATCAGCACAAGCCCACTCCTTGGCCAGCTCTAGGTTCTCCGTGCAGTAGAACCCGCGACCATAGTCATTCGTGGTTTTGCCCATGCCGAAAACAGGCTGAGGTCGACTCTCGGGCGAGCCGTGGTAGAGTATCATCTTATGCATAGGGTTTACTGTTTGAGGGTCCGGACCATTGGGCGTTGTTGAGGAGGGAGAGGGAGAGGGATTGGTTGGTGGGAGTGGTGGAGGTGGAGTCAGTGGGAGTGTCGGGCGTCATGGGGGCGGAGATGAAGAAGTAGTCCTCGTGGCGGGTGATCCAGTTGGGCTGGATGAGGTAGCCGTTGTAGTCCTTCTGGCGGATAATGTTATCGCTGGCGTCGAGGGCTTGGACGTTGATATTCAGCAGACCGATGGTATCGTGCGGGAAGGTGTAGATGGTGAAAGTCTGGTTGTTGGGCGTGACGGTCAGGTATTCCGTTTGGCGGGAGTCGACGCAGCCGAAGCCGGTGGAGGCATTGAGAGTCGAGGAGCCGCCGGTGTAGTAGAAGCGGAAGCGGGTGACGTCGGAGGGGATAGTGTCCTTAAGGGCCAACTGGAAGGCGCCCACGCAACGGTGGAGGACGGCATTCATTTCGGCCGAAGAGGTGAGGGTGAGCGTGTCGCAGAGGACGAAGGTGTCGGTCACTTTGTTGCTCGCGAAGGTCACACGGTCGGGCGTGGATATGGTGGCGTTGCCGAGGCCATTGTGGGCCAGGAGAACGATGGTGTACGTGCCGGGATTGAGGGCAAGGTCCAGCGTGCCGAAGGAAGCGTCATCGGAAGTTTGGTTGAGGATCTTTACCTTCGTGGAGCCCGAAAAGATGGCGCATTGGATGCGGGTGCAGTAGTCGGAGATGGAGATCTTGCGGATGGGGGCGTTCATCGGATACATTCCTTCACCCGAGTAGTTATCGATGCTGCGGGAGACTTTAATTCGGAGCGAGATAGCATCCGACGAAGATGGGTCATTGTCGGCAAGCTGGGTAGAACAGGAGGAGAAGGTGAGTGCTAAAAATAAAGCAAAGAATATGTGGAGGGTACGAGTCATAAGAACAATAATTAAAATATAGAAAATCAGTGAGAAAAATTTCAGGCAGAAGGATGCAGTTCACGCATGAGATAGGTAGTGAGGTAGCCGGTGCTCTGGTTATATAGGCCGGTATCGGGACGATTTAGGGCATCAAAAAGAGACGAACCATAGACGAGATCCATGGACTCCTTCAACGAGTGATGCTCGTGTTCGACAAGGTATTGCACCAAGTCGGAAGTGATCGATTCGACCATCAGTTGAAACTGGTCTTGCGTGATATTCATCGTGATATAGATTTTAGGAGCGAGATAGCTTGTTCCGTACAGAATGCATATTGGAAGGTTTCTCCCTTCTCGTACTTGATACCCTCCAAGAAGCCCAATAAATCGATATGCGACTTGCGATACTCACGCATCTGGAAGCCGATGGTGTCGTTCATGATAGGGCCGTAAACGATATCAAAAGAATGACGGAAATCCTGGTGCTCGTCGCGGTTATTCCACACAAATTGAGCCCATTCGAGCGAATAATGAGGGAAAATCCGGATATGGAGATCGGCAGAATGCATCAGGGATTCGTCAAATTCAAAGAGATTGATGATCGGCTCGCCGCCCAGGAACGCAGAGCGGTTACCGGCCAGTACTTGAGCCTGCTCCAAATCGGCAGAGAGGTAGAATGCCGGTCCGAAATCCTTATAGCGATTGGACTTCGTGAGGTCGATACGGGTGATCGCCACATTGGAGCCGTGGTAGAGGATCATAGTTCGCCTCCTTTCCGGCGGCAATAGGTGGCGATACTGTTGATGTTGTCGCTCCAAGTGAGCGTGTGCATGGAGACATAATGCTCGTCACACAATTCCAGAGCGCCATAGCGGCTCATGTATCGCTCAGCCTGGGCGGTCGAGATGTGGTAGTGTTGCGCGAACTCGGAAATGAGGGCAACAAGATATTGAATTTTATCGGTAAACATACAGAATCAGTCTTTGATGTGTTCGAGGTGGATGGTGGAGGTGCAGTAGTCGAGGAGGGAGAGGCGGTGGGTGATGAAGATGATGGTCTGATTGCGGGTGCGGGCTTGGAGGGAGATGTTCTGGACGAGCTGCTGCTCGGTCTCGGAGTCGAGGGCAGAAGTGGCTTCGTCGAGCAGGAGGACATTGCCGTGACGCAGGAGCGCCCGAGCGATGGCGATTCGCTGGGCCTGACCTTCAGAAAGGCCTTCGCCGGACTCGCCGCAATGGAAGTCCAGACCCTCCTCCTTGCGGAAGACGAACTCGGCACACGCCATTCGGAGCGCGACACGCATCTCCTCGTCGGAGGCGTTGGGATCGCCGAGAAGGAGGTTGTCGCGGATGGTACCGGAGAAGAGGGTGTTGCCCTGGGGGACGTAGACGAGGTTACAACGGGTGCGAGGCGAGGCCTCGACCGTTTCAGGTTTCAGGTTTGAAGAGTTTGAAGGGGTTAAGGGGTTTGAGGGGTAAAACTCTACCCTACCTTCGGAGGGATGAAGGAGAGCGAGGATGAGGCGGATGAGGGTGGTCTTGCCGGAGCCGGTTTCGCCGACGATAGCCGTGGTCGTGCCGGGACGGAAGTCAAAACTGAACTTATCGAGAACCTTATGCCGACCGCCCTCGTAGGTAAACGAGACATCGGTCATGCGGACTCCAGCTCCATCGGGGAAGAGAATCGGATCGCCCTCGTCCTCAAGGGGCGCCTTCTCGAGTTCCATGATTCGTTCGGCCGAGGTGAAGGCGGTGATGATGGTCGGGATGACCTGCGTGAGGGAGCGGATAGGTCCCTGGATCTGGCCGACGAGTTGGACGAAGGCCAGCATCATACCGTAGGTGATGGCACCCGCCTGGAGGTTATACACACCCCAGATGAAAGTAATGAGGTAACCGATAGTAAAACAAGCGTTTATAGCGAGCGAACTAAAGGACGAGAACTTCGTGCGATGGACAATCTGGCCGCGAAGGAAAGCCTGGGTGTTCGCCAGCTTATCGACCATGCCGGTCGACTGCTCGAGGGTCTTGAGGACCATGCGATGCTGGAGGCTCTCCTGAAGGATCGACTGAATCTTACTGTCCGTGTCGCGGATGTCGCGGTTGAGCTGGCGCATCATGTTGATGTAGGCCTTACTGATGACGAGGAAGAGGGGCGTGATGCAGATGAGCAGGAGGGCGAGCATGGGCTGCATGGAGTACAGGAAAATGAACGCCCAGACGAGTCGGAAGAGGGTGCAAACGAAGCCCGGAACAGTATCCGTGATGATGCCGGTAATCGTACCGGCATCTGTGATAAGACGGTTCATCGTATCGCCCGAATGGTGCTTTTCGCGGCCGGTCCACTCGGAGTGCATGAGGCGAGAGAAGACTCGCAACTGCATGAGGTTCTGACACTTCACGCCCAGGATGGCACCTATCCAGCGGTTGATGAAGGACAGGAAAAGGTCGAAGAGCATGAGGGCCACGATGAGCGACACGCCCAGCCAGAGGGGGGTCTGAGAGGTATGCGTGGCCGAGTCGATGGCCATCTTTGTGGCCCAGATGAAGCCGAAGTCGATAGCCACGTAGGTCATGCCCATCAGCATGTTGATGAGCGAGCGGAGGCGGATGCCCTCGGACGCGTGCCAGAACCAACGGAGGATGGAACGGGTAGAGACTTTATAGTCGACGTCAAAGATTTTACGGATGTTCATTCTTATGTTTCTAAGTTATAATCGTTATCATTCGGGAGCAGGTTTGTGTCGCTTGTGAGTAGGTTTGTATCGCTTGGGAGCAGTTTCCGAGAAACCCCGCCCGTCCCCAACGGGCTCACCAATCTCCGGCCCCGGACCTACGGTTTCCTGGAAACTCTCCCGCGCTCCATATATGACAAAACTCTTACTCGCTATTATACTACTCTTTTTAAAACTTGCGACCAGAGAGATCGTAGGAAGTGCCGTTGCGGAAAAGGATAAGGCGACCGTTCTTGAGGAACTTGGTGGTTCCTAAATTTCTTAATTTCTCATTTTTGGTTTGTTCGTTGATGGCGGTGGTGGTGTCCTGTTGGCCTTCGCCCCATTGGGTGGCGAGCCAGTTCGCGTGGCGAGTGATGTAGGTCATGAATTGGGACTTGCCAGAGGCGACGTCGGAGTGGTTGTATTGGGGCCAGCGGGCAGCATCTTTGACGGCCGCAGCGGCGATTTGATTGGCAAAAGAATCGATTTGAGCAGCAATGACTGACTGATCGTAGTAGCGCCAGTGTTTCCAGAGTTTGGAAACTGCCTGCTGGAAGACCGGATGGGAGGCGAGTTGGCCTATCCAAATTTGAGAAAATTGGGGGCTGTCGTAGATAAACTGATTGCGGTCGTTGAAGGAGTTGCCGAAGTCCCAAACGGGGCCAAACTTCCACAACTGATTGTTGCCCTTTTCTTTGTGGAGGTAGCAGCTTCCGTGATAGGACTCACAGTCCGACATCAGTTCCTGCACCAGATAGAAGCGAGCGGCCTCGTCAATGTCCAGTATTTGCTGGAGAGAAGCAGAGCTATCGTTGGCATAGAGGGCAGTATTGATGGCATTCATCTGGGCCTGGAGATAGGCCGACTGCTGGGCGGATAGAATCTCCGGAGTCTTGGGCGTGAACCAAATCGTCTGATCATAATGCCACTGGTTTTCGGGCTCGGTCACCGTCACGTGATAGGGCTCCTCGTAATTGTCAATTTCAACCAGCCAACCGCCTGTGATTGAATCGGCTGCAGTGCAGCCATCCGGTTGCTCGAAGACATTGACGCGGTCCTTATCGACACGGACGAGTTCCGTCAGCATATAGAGGCCGATGTAGTCGCCATTGAGCACCACTTCGACAGGTGCTTGTCCGGGTGTCCATTCGAGGTCCAACTGACGGCTGAGGATATAGCCCATGGTGTTCTTGACATAGCAGAACTGATCGTCGGCACAAGCCAGGAGGCCGAAGTGCTTGTTCTTTTTGAGGCCCATGAGAGCGGCTTTTTTGTTCAGTTTGAGGCGGTAGGGTTTCTTGTCGAAACCCGTCCAGGTCCAGTTGCCGCGACCCTTGATTTGAAGGGTATCGGGCTTGGATTGAGAGGCAATCGAGGTATAGCCGTCAAGGCCGAGGTTATCGAGCCAGTAGGTAGCAGTCAGGTAATAGTCCTTGCTGGTGATGGCTTCGTTGTTGGCGGTATTGATGTAGAGAACAGGGAGCGTGCCGGAATAGGCCGTGGTAGATGGTGTGGGAGTTGGGTCAGGAGTGCTGCAAGGGCTGTTCTTCCAAGCCGAACTGGTCGCGATAAGGGGCGTAGAGGTGCTGATGTTTTCGAATTGGGCTTCATTCCACTCGTTGACAGCAAAGGATGCGGAGCCGCTATGGATAGTCCAAGTAGATTGGGCGCCCGTTTGGTAGGTCCAGTCAAAAGTGCCGTCGGATTTCAGTTGGACCGGCTTTCCCTTGATACTCTCGGAGTTATCCGAAACAGCAACAATATACCAGCCGTTGAAGCCCGTGAGGGGCTGGAACTTCGCCATGGAGTTGACATCCGTGCTCCAGGAGTTGTAGGAACCCGCCCAAACGATGTCGTTGCAGACGGGTCCTTGGAACTGAATGCAGAGACAAGCCTGACCCTGCTGGTAGTAGGACGCAAGATCAGCAGCTGTAGGGGTTGTAGCGAGTGCCAAAACGGGCACAAAAGAGAGGATAAAAAACAAAGTTTTTTTCATCTGAGGAAGAATATGGGTGTGAAAATAGTCCTCAGTTGCGCAAAATGCACTGAGAATAAGTAAGTTACGAGAGCATTAACTCGAACTTATGAAAAACGAGGTACTTTAAGTACCTACTATTGCGTGACAAAGATACAAAAAATAATTGAAATTTCCAAATAATTTGGCAGAAAAGTGCCAAAAAATGTATATTTTATATACATACTGGGCAAAAATGGCACAAAAAATCTCCGTTAGTCTTTCAACTGACGGAGATCTTTGGGGTGGAGTCAGGGGTTCGAACCCTGGACACTCGGAACCACAATCCGATGCTCTACC
>X369_Koala__coassemble_188_pt1 | contig 12847 bp, 10 predicted proteins | sample X369_Koala__metabat2_high_PE_004 | metagenome-assembled genome bin X369_Koala | reverse complement strand
TTTTTTGTATATTTGCAAAAGTTTTCCTCTAAAACATATCAAAATGCGTGATCAAGAAATCTTCGACCTCATCCGCCGGGAGCGGGAGCGCCAGACGCAAGGCATTGAGCTAATCGCCAGTGAGAACTTCGTGAGCGACCAGGTGCTGGAAGCGATGGGCAGCGTGCTGACGAACAAATACGCCGAGGGTTATCCCGGTCACCGCTACTATGGCGGTTGCGGGGTAGTGGACCAGGTGGAAGAGCTCGCAAGGACGAGGCTAAAAGCCTTGTATGGCGCGGAGTACGTGAACGTACAGCCCCACAGCGGTGCCCAGGCGAACATGGCGGTATTCATGGCGTGCCTGAAAGCCGGAGATACGTTCATGGGACTGAACCTGAGCCACGGCGGGCACCTGAGTCACGGCAGTGCGGTGAACTTCTCGGGGATTATGTTCCACGCGATTGACTACAGCCTGAACGAAGCAACGGGGCGGGTCGATTACGATGAGCTGGAACGCAAGGCACGGGCGGAGAAACCCAAACTGATTATAGCCGGAGCGAGCGCTTACAGCCGCGAGTGGGACTACGAGCGGATACGGAAAGTGGCGGACGAGATTGGGGCGATATTCATGGTGGATATGGCGCACCCCGCGGGACTGATTGCTGCCGGGCTGCTCAAGAACCCTGTCCAATACGCGCATATCGTGACGAGCACGACCCATAAGACTCTGCGTGGCCCCAGAGGAGGCGTGATATTGATTGGAAAAGACTTCGATAACCCCTGGGGCAAGACGACGCCAAAGGGCGAGATCAAGAAGATGTCGCAGATACTCGACAGCGCTGTATTCCCGGGCACACAAGGCGGACCGTTGGAGCACGTGATTGCCGCGAAAGCGGTAAGCTTCGGAGAGGCGCTGCAGCCGGAGTTTAAGATATACCAGACGCAGGTCAAGAAGAACGCAGCCGTGATGGCGGAAGCATTCATGCAAAAGGGCTATAAGATCATCTCCGGTGGCACAGACAACCACTCGATGCTGGTGGACCTAAGGACGAAGTACCCTGACCTGACGGGCAAGGTAGCCGAGCAGGCGCTGGTAGCGGCCGATATTACGACCAATAAAAATATGGTGCCGTTCGACACGCGGAGCGCCTTCCAGACCAGCGGCCTTAGGTTCGGCACGCCGGCGATTACGACCCGGGGACTGAAGGAAGACAAGATGCCGTGGATAGTGGACCTGATTGACACGGTGCTGCAGAACCCCGAGAGCGAGGCGAATATCGCGAAAGTGCGCGAGGAAGTTAATGCGGAGATGAACCAGCACCCGCTATTTGCCTGGTGAGTTTGCTCGGACGGAACATAGAGGAGTTGACTGCCTTGGCGGTGGAGCTCGGGCTACCGAAGTTCACCGGGAAGCAAATGGCGGATTGGATGTATAGGAAGGGGGAGCTCGACGTCGCCAAGTGGAGCAATATACCCAAGGCGGGGAGGGAGCGGCTCAAGGCTCAAAGTTCAAGTAGTTCAAATAGTTTGAGTAGTTTGAATGGTTTGAATGAGCCGATGAGTAAGATTGAGTCCGTGGATGGAACGGTGAAGTACCTATTCCGAACGGAGGGAGGACAGCAGGTCGAGGCGGTGTATATTCCTGAGGAGGAGCGGAAGACGCTATGCGTGTCGACCCAGGCGGGGTGTCAGATGGGGTGCAAGTTCTGCCTAACGGGAACGAAACTACGGTACAACGGAAACCTGACGGTCGCAGATATACTCGGGCAAGTGCTACACTTTCCGGACCTTAGCAACGTCGTCCTGATGGGCGAAGGGGAACCGATGAATAATATAGACGAGGTGCTGCGGGCGCTAAAGGTGATGACAAGCGATTGGGGGATGGAATGGAGTCCCAAGCGGGTGACGGTTTCGACGGTAGGGGTGATTCCGGGACTCAAACGATACTTGGAGGAAAGCGATTGCCACCTGGCGATTAGCCTGCACAACCCCATCAGCGAGGAGCGAACGGCCATCATGCCGGCCGAGAAGGCGTACCCTATCGCGAAGGTGATGGAGCTCGTGAGGCAGTACGACTGGAGTCACCAAAGGCGGGTGTCGATGGAGTACATCTGTTGGGGAGGAGTCAATGACGACAAGCGACACGCGGATGCTATCCTCGAACTACTACGGGGGATGGAGTGCCGGGTAAACCTGATTCGGTTCCACGAGGGCGCCGAGGGGAATTTCCCCGCGAGCGATGAGGAGCGGATGGTGCGGATGCGGGACTACCTGACGGCACACGGGGTGACGACAACGATCCGGCGGAGCCGGGGAGAAGACATACTGGCCGCGTGCGGGATGTTGGCGAATCAATTAGGAAAATTTTGAATTTTGAATTAAGATTATGCAATACGATTTAGAGAAACTCGGGCAGATGACGCTCGAAGAAGTACGGAGAGTGGCGAGTGAACTTGGCATCAAGTTCAGAGCCCTCGACAACCAGAAGATGATTAGTTACAAAATCCTGGACGCGCAGGCCGACCAGCGTGCGGCGGCAGTGGACGCCAAGGAGGAGGAGCGCGCGAACCGCAAGCGGGAGCGCGTGAGCATCCGCCAGAAGCGCGAGCCGAAGAAAGTGAACACCGAGCACCTGGCGGCAGGAAAGATGGACGCCACGGTAGGCAACGGCAAGGAGATACAGGCGGCGATGGAGAGCGAGCACGCGAAGGTGGAGCATAAGCCCAATAAGACCGTTGTAGCCGCTCAGGCAATGGTGGCTCCGGCAGTTCCGGAAAAGCCCGCAGAGCCCGTTGCTCCTGAAGCGCCGGTGGCTCCAGTAGCCAAGAAGCGAGGACGGCCCAAAAAAGTTCAAGTAGTTCAAGAAGTTCAAGCCGTCGACCCATCAGGGACAGTCCCAACGGGTAGCACGCTTCGCACAACTACCCTTTCCGGGGGACAGTCCCCGATAGCGTCGTCGAACGAGAAGCAAGAGGTTCTTATCCCGCAAGCGGAAACGATAAAGCAAGAGGTTCAAGAACCGGAGAAGCCGCATGTAGAGGTGCCGGTGATTGCTACGGGAACGCTGGAGATGACGAACGACGGCTATGGATTCCTGCGTAGCGCCGACTATAACTATTTGCCCAGCCCCGACGATATCTTCGTCAGTCAGCAGCAGGTACGTCAATACGCCCTAAAGCCCGGCGATACGGTGGAGTGCACCGTCATGCTGGACAAGCCGACAGATAAGTACTTCCCGCTGGACAGAGTGGTACGCGTGAACGGGCTCGACCCCGAGCAGGCGCGCAAGCGCACCGCCTTCGAGAACCTGACTCCCCTCTTCCCGAACCAGAAATTCCACCTGTGCAAGGGCGATAAGAGCGACCCGCTGTCGATCCGAATCATTGACCTGTTTGCCCCGATTGGTAAGGGTCAGCGCGGACTGATTGTGGCCCAGCCGAAGACGGGTAAGACGGTGCTACTGAAGGAAATAGCCAACGCGATTGCCGCCAATCACCCCGAGGTACACATGATTGTGCTGCTGATAGACGAGCGTCCGGAGGAGGTAACGGATATGGCGCGGAGCGTCAATGCGGAGGTGATTGCGTCGACCTTCGACGAGCCGGCAGAGAACCACGTGAAGGTAGCGAATATTGTGCACGAGAAGGCCAAGCGACTGGTGGAATGCGGTAAGGATGTAGTGATATTGCTGGACAGCATCACGCGCCTGGCGCGTGCGTATAATACGGTAGCACCGTCGAGCGGCAAGGTACTGAGCGGCGGTGTAGAGGCCCAGGCCCTGCATAAGCCCAAGCGCTTCTTCGGCGCAGCCCGAAACATAGAGGACGGCGGAAGCCTGACGATTATCGCGACCGCCCTGACCGAGACGGGCAGCAAGATGGATGACCTGATATTCGAGGAATTCAAGGGAACGGGCAACATGGAACTGCAGCTCGATCGCAAGTTGGCGAACCGGCGAATATTCCCCGCGGTGGATATTCCCGCTTCGAGCACAAGGCGCGACGACCTGCTGCTGCCTCCTGACATCGTGAGCCGGATGTGGATTATCCGTCAGAAGCTCGCGGAGATGAACGGCAGCGAGGCGATGGATAAGCTCAAGAGCCTGATGGAAAGGACGGACAATAACGACGAATTCCTGCTGGCCGTGAATGGAGAGCGGTAAGATCTATATCGTCAACGGGCCGAACCTGAACCTGACCGGCAGAAGGCAGACCACCATCTACGGCAACGAGAGTATGGAACAAGTGGTGCTCCGCATTCAGCGGGCACACCCCGATTTGCAACTGCGCTACTACCAGTCGAACCACGAAGGGGACCTGATTGACACGCTGCAAGCGATTGGGAACGAAACGCGCAAGCGCTACGAAAACGAAACGCTTCGCTACGAAAACGAAAACGACAGCGAAAAGGTTCTCGGAATAGTATTAAATGCGGGGGGATACAGCCATACGAGTATCGCGATACGGGATACGGTGGAGTGGCTCAGGGAGCAAGGAATACCGACGATAGAGGTACACATCAGTGATATAAGCAAACGGGAAGCGTTCAGGAGGACGAGTCTACTGACGGACGTTTGCCAAGAAACGTATATGGGCCTAGGAACCCTCGGCTATGACAAGGCCGTAAACACCCTGCTACATGTCGAATAAAAGGTACAAAATTAGTCTGTTTATGCTGGCGCTGCCGTTACTACTCGCAGCCCAGACCTACAACATCGTAGGTAAGGTCATTGATGCGAGTACGCTGCAGCCACTGGAGTTCGTGAACGTGATTACGGGTCAAAACGGAAGCATCACGGACAAGGATGGTCAGTTCGCGATAACGGGTCTAAAGAACGGCACGTACGAGTTGACGATCAGTTTCGTGGGTTACACGCCGGTAAAGAAATCCGTGACGATCAAGGGTGCCAACGTACAGGCAGGAAAGATCAAACTGAGCGAAGACACGGAGAGCCTGAAGGAAGTGGAGGTCGTGGCGCAAGGAACGACGGCGCGGTTCGAGCTGGATAAGAAGATATACTCGGTAGACCAGAACATCGCCGCCGCGGGTGGAAGTGTGACGGACGCGCTGGAGAATATCCCGACGGTAGATGTAGACCAGGAGGGAAACATCAGCCTACGGAACAGTGAGAGCGTGGAGGTGTGGATCAATGGCAAGCCAAGCGGACTGAGCGCGGACAACCGTGCGGACATCATGAAACAAATGCCGGCCGAGAGCATCAAGGAGATAGAGATTATCACGAACCCGAGCGCCAAGTACAGTCCCGAAGGCACATCCGGCATCATCAACCTGGTGATGAAAGAGAACCGTCAAGCGGGCTACTACGGAAGCGTGAATGCAGGCATCGACTACGCGCTGGCGGCTCCGTGGAATCATGCACCGGGTGGAAACGTAGGATTCAACCTGAACTTCAACAAGGGCATTGTGGAGGGATACGTGAACCTGGGATACCACTACCGCAACAATATCGGCACACAAAGCAGCACCCGCTACAGCCTGGCCGATGGCGTGAGTGGGCATAAAGGTTTTGACCCTGAGACGGAGGACTACCTAAGCAAACTCGTGACGGATGGAAGTCAGCACATGTACGGCGGAGGCATCTTCGCAAGAGCGGGACTGGACTTCAGGCTGGCAGAGCACTCGACGCTGGGCGTAAGCGGATTCGGAATCATCGAGGACCCGAAGGCGCTGAAGGGAACGACCAGTTCGGACGTAGGATATACCGAGACCGACTCGCTCAGGAAACAGACGCAATACAGCCGTGAGCAGACCGGAAAGGACTGGCATCCGGGCGGAAACGCGATGCTGACGTATCAGTTCAAGAAAGACAAGCACCAACTGGACGTAACGGCACAGTACATGAACTTCGGCTTCAACCGCCAGCAGGACTTCAAGTCCATCGACAGCGACGGTACGATACGCAGCAACCAGACGCAAAACAGTCGGGATAAGGATCACATGGTGGAGGCGAAATTTGACTACGAATGGAAAATAAATGACAAGAGCAAACTGCAGGCGGGCTACCAGATGAACTGGTCCTACCGCACGAACTACAGCGACGGGTTCAACAACATGGACGATGGAACGCAGCAGGAGATAAACAGCCTCTACACCGACTTCCGCAACCGCGAGCAGACCCACGCGTTATACATCACGTACGGCAATAAGTTCTTCAACCGCCTGAGTATCATGGTAGGACTGCGTGCAGAGATATTCAACCGCCACCTGGACTCGTACCACAAGGACAACGACGGACAGATTTCGAGCGACTACGACCTAGACGGGACGGGACAGGACACAACCTACTTCCAGCTCTACCCGAGCGCGTATATCGGATATGAATTCGACGGCGGACACGAGTTGCAACTGAACTACACCCGTCGTGTAGAGCGTCCGAGGGGACACCAACTGAGTCCGTATCAGAACATGAGCGACTCGCTGAACATCAGTCAGGGTAATCCCTCGCTACTGCCGACGTACAGCAGCAACATGGAGTTGAACTACCTCAAGAACTGGGAGCGGCACAGTCTATCGGTAGGCGGATTCTGGCGGTACAAGAAGGGACTGATACAGAGCGTGAGTGCGATGGACGGGAACATCATGCGAACAACCTACATCAACGCTAACAACCGCCACGAGGTGGGCGGCGATATCACGGCGAGGAACCGATTCTTCGGTCAAGTGCTGCAGATGATGACGAGCATCGAGGTGTACTACAACAAGATGAATGGGGATAACTACTCTTACTATCTGGGCAACAAAGAATACACGACCTATCTGCCCGGTCAATCGGCGGTGACATGGAGCGCGAGGTTGAGCCTGAACTTCATGTTCACGAAGACCTTCACGGGTCAGATAAGCGGCCGCTACCGCAGTCCGATGGCGCTGGCGCAAGGAGAGAGCACACATAGCTATAACATCGATGTAGGTCTGAGGAAGACCTTCCTGGACCACAAACTGGCGATATCGCTAAACGTGCGCGACCTGCTGAACAGCCGCGCAAGACGGAGCAACAGTTGGGGAGACGACTTCTACATGACGAAGATCAGCAAATGGGACAGTCGAACAATCAGCCTGAGCATCTCGTACAGCTTCGGCAACAACAAAAAACATGAAAAGGGTAATAACAATACTCCTAGCAACGCTGATGACACTTACCTCGATACGAGGTCAGGAGAATCAGGGTGGTCAGAATAATCCGTACGTAGACAACAGGATTGTTCACTTCGGGTTCAGCCTGGGCATGAACCTGATGGCCTTTGGCGTGGACGACAGCAACCTGGCTATCGACCGCGAGGGGAATGTGTATGACCCGGGGGCGCCCGACCGGCCGGATGATGCGGAGGTGTATCACGCCAGGGTGACAAACCTGATGCCGGGATTCTCGGTAGGATTCATCACAGACCTGAGGCTATGCAAGTACCTCAATCTGCGCTTCACACCGACGTTGCACTTCGCGAGTCGGTCCATCAAATACGTTGCTGAGTCGGGGAAACCTGTGACCGGAAGTCCGGGAAACGGAGACCTGGCAGAGACATTGTCGCTGCCGATTGATATTCCGCTGTACCTCAAGTACAGCGCCAAGCGCGAGAAGAACTACTGCCCGTACGTGATAGCCGGCGGAGGATACAGCTACAACGTCAGTAGGGATAAAGAGAAGCCGATGATGCTAAAGGGCGGAGACTGGTTCGTAGGCGTGGGATTCGGATTTGACATCTACCTGCCGTGGTTCAAGTTATGCCCGGAGATCAAGTATCAGTTGGGATTCAAGAACCAGCTGATGGGTATCGAGGAGAGGAAGGACCTGGAAGAAGCGGACATGTTCTACACGCTGGCCATCAGTCGGCTGACCAATCATACGGTAACGATTAGTTTCAACTTCGAGTAAGATGCTGCGTCGATTCCTCTATATAGTAGCGTGCGCGCTCGCGCTATACGCGTGCAAGGCAGACCGGATTAGTGATGACCCGAGTATGCAACTGACGTTCCAGCAGGACACGGTTCGATTCGACACGGTCTTCACGGGATTCGGCAGTGCCACACAGGTCATGAAGATATACAACCACAACGACTACGGCATCCGGATAAGCAGCGTGAGGCTGACGAGCGGAAAATACTTCCACATCAACCTGGACGGCGAACCGCAACCCGCATACATGAGCGGCATCGAAGTGCGCGGAGGCGACTCGCTGTACCTGTTCATAACGGTGGAGATAGACCCCTCTGCGGAGGATATGCCGGTGCTGGTGGAGGACGCCGTGGAGTTCGACTACAACAGCCGGAGGCAGAGTCTGGTTCTGGAGGCCATCGGGCAGAATGTTCATCTAGTTCAGTCTCCCCACCGCCGCACAAACTGCTACAGAGCGGTGGAATTCGACAACGACAGACCCTACCTGATATATGACAGCCTATTCGTATACGGCAATGTCACCATCAAGCCCGGTGCACGGCTATACTTTCACCAGGGGGCATCGCTCTGGTGCTACGGAAACGTAACGGCCGAGGGAAATGAATCGCAGCCCATTTCCCTACTGGGCGACCGACTGGACCGCGTGTTTGAGCATGTGCCCTACTCCGTCACATCCGGTCAATGGGGAGGATGGTGCATCCTGGATACAATGGGTGGTAATCACACGTATGAATTGAAGCATGTCCACATCAGTGGTGCAAATTGGGGGTTGGTTGTAGAGAACGGTTCAACGCTCACCCTGGATCACTGCAAGATTCACAACCACCTGCGCTACGGACTAGCCATAGAGAACGTAGACAGCAAGGTAACGAACACCGAAATCAGCAATGTGGCACGGAACTGCGTATACCTAGCCGGAGGCGAACACACGTGGAATTACACCACGGTAGCAAACTACTTCTACAACACGAGCATCAATATCCATCATATATCAGCCGATAGCGTGGTGCAATGGCGCTACAGCATGCCTGTAGTCTATGTAGACGAGGCGGCAAGCAAAGGACTGAAGATAAACAACTCGATTGTAACCGGTCTGAACAAAAAGATAATCGGTTGCGAGATTGACAGTCTGGCGCCGGATAGTTTTCCGGGAAGCTGGGTACACAAGGATACGGCACATGTCTTCCGGAATGTGTATTACGAGTACGGGGTATACACCTATTATGACTTCCGACTGGACAGCCTGAGTCCCGCACGAGGAATCGCCAAGGACTCGACGGACGCAGGGTGTTATCCGTATACTCCGTATTAAGGGGTTAAAGGGTTAAAGGTTTAAAGGTTTAAGGGTTTAAAGGTTTAAAGGTTTAAGGATGGGTTATGCAGCAACAATAGGATTCTTTGACGGGTTGCACAGGGGGCACCGGTTCCTGATAGCGAACATGCAGCTGGCAGCGATGAGTCGCGGGCTGAAGACGGCACTGATTACCTTCGAGCAACACCCCAAGCCGGGCATGCAACTGCTGACGCCCTATGACGAGCGCATCATGCTACTCAAGACGGCGCAAATGAACCAGATATTCTGCTTCCAGTTTCCCGTAGTGCAGCACATGAAGGCGAAGGAGTTTCTGGAGGTGCTGCGCGACCGCTGCGAGGTCAAGTTGCTCGTCATGGGTTATGACCACCACTTCGGGGCTGACCACGCGGGATTCGAGCAAGTGCAGGCGATGCGGTTGAAGGGAATCGAAGTGATTCAGGCGCCCCAGCTGGAGGGCGTACATATATTCTCGTCCCGCATTCGGGAATTGCTTCGCGGCGGAGATATCGCGGCAGCGAACGAGATGCTGAGTTACCCCTACACCCTTATCGGCGAAGTGGTGCACGGCAAGGCGCTGGGGCGGCAACTGGGATATCCGACAGCGAATCTGCAATTGCCGAAAGACAAGCTCGTTCCGAAACGGGGCGTCTACGCGATAAAGGACGGTATTCTCAATATCGGTGACACGATAGAGGCGCACTTTGTGGGAAAGAAGGCGGAAGAGGCAAAGGACCTATATGGTCAGACGATTGCGGTCAGCCTCGTGAAGCGACTGCGGGACGAGATGGAGTTCGAGACGACAGAGGAGTTGAAGGCCCAAATTGAGAAAGACATAAGCCAATTATAAATGAGAAATGGGAAATGAAAAATGGGGAAATTCGTTTTTTTTTGAAGAAAAATCAAAAAAAACTTGCAAATGTCATTTATTTTTAGTAAATTTGTACGCTTTTTTGCGTAATGGGTCTCTGGCGATCGAGAATAGGAGTCGGCACAGGGTCGACAACGAACAGTAGCGTATACCCATCGCGTACAACATAAAATCAGTCCAAAAAGATGGAAAATCTGATTAAGATTGCCGAGCAGGCATTTGCGGGCGAGAAGAAAGAATTCCCCGCATTCAAGGCAGGTGACCAAATCACCGTATCGTACCGAATCAAGGAGGGTAACAAGGAGCGTATCCAGGAGTTCCGTGGCGACGTTATCGCCATCCACGGAAGCGAGGACAAGAAGCGCTTCACCGTCCGCAAGATGAGTGGTAACGTGGGCGTAGAGCGTATCTTCCCCATGGATAGCCCCTTCATCGAGAGCATCACCGTCAATAAGTACGGCAAGGTACGTCGCGCGAAACTGTATTACCTACGTGATCTCACGGGTAAGAAGGCTCGCATCCCTGAGCGCCGAGCAAAGTAAAGCAAAAGCGGAGCCGAAAGGTTCCGCTTTTTTAATGATAAATGGGAAATGAAAAATGAGAAATTAAGGTGTTTCAATTAGCGAGTCCATATAAACCGACGGGCGATCAGCCGGAAGCCATCCACCAACTGGTGGAAGGCGTGCAGCGTGGCGCCGCCGCCCAGACCCTACTGGGCGTAACGGGTAGCGGCAAGACCTTCACGGTAGCAAACGTGATTGCCCAGCTGAACCGGCCCACGCTTATTCTCAGTCACAATAAGACCCTGGCGGCCCAGTTGTACAGCGAGATGAAGGGGTTCTTTCCGCACAATGCGGTGGAGTACTTCGTGAGTTACTACGACTACTACCAGCCGGAGGCGTATATCCCCCAGACAGACACGTATATCGAGAAGGATCTGAGCATCAACGAAGAGATAGACCGCCTGCGTCTGAGCGCCACGGCGGCGTTGCTAAGCGGGCGGAGGGATGTGATAGTGGTGTCGTCGGTCAGTTGCCTATATGGCATCGGCAACCCGCAGGACTTCACGGGCTCGGCAGTCAATGCGCGATGCGGGATAAAGGCCCCCATGGACGATTTCTTAAGGCAATTGGTAGCCGCCCAATACACACGGAACGATTTGGACCTGAGGCGGGGTACGTTTCGCGTTCACGGAGATACGGTCGATATTGCGTTGGCTTATGCCGACTACGCAGTGCGCGTTGAGTGGTTCGGCGACGAGATAGACCACATCGCCACATTTGACCCGATAAGTGGCAGTGAACAAGAGGAGTTCGAGCATTACCAGATTGCGCCGGCCACTATATTTTGCACGAGTAAGGAGCGGATAGCCGCCGCGAAGGAACTGATCAAGAAGGACCTGGGGGAGCAGGTGCGGTACTTCAGCGAACGAGGGGAAGACCTATACGGCGAGCGGCTGGAGCAACGAGTGAAATACGACCTGGAGATGATAGACGAACTGGGCTACTGCTCGGGCGTGGAGAACTACAGCCGCTACTTCGACGGACGCGAACCGGGCAGCCACCCCTACACCCTACTCGACTACATGCCGGAGGACATGCTGCTGGTGGTGGATGAAAGCCATGTCACCGTCCCGCAAATCCACGCGATGTATGGTGGCGATAAGGCACGAAAGGAGAACCTGGTCAACTACGGGTTCCGGCTTCCGGCCGCCAAGGACAACCGACCGCTAACGTTCGAAGAGTGGGAGGAGAAGGTAGGACTGCAAAGTTGCGAATCTGCAAATTTGCAAAGTTGTAAGCCGGCGAGACCATCGGTGATATTCCTCAGTGCGACCCCCGCGGAATATGAGTTAAAGAAAAGCGAGGGAGTCGTAGTGGACCAACTGATACGGCCGACAGGGTTGCTCGATCCGGAGATAGAGGTGAGGAGCAGCAAGCACCAGGTGGACGACCTGATGGACGAAATCAAAACGAGGATTCATCGCGGAGAGCGGACGCTGGTAACGACGCTGACGAAGCGAATGGCAGAAGAGATGGATGAATACCTGAGACGCTACGGCATATCGTCGGCCTATATCCACAGCGATATCGATACCATCGAGCGCGTGAAGATCATGGAGGACTTGCGGAAAGGGACGTACGATGTGCTGGTGGGCGTGAACCTGCTGCGCGAGGGACTGGACCTGCCGGAAGTGAGTCTGGTGGCGATACTGGATGCCGATAAGGAAGGATTCCTGCGCGACCACCGCAGTCTGACGCAGACCGTCGGTCGAGCTGCCCGGCACGTGAACGGGAAGGCCATTCTCTATGCGGATAAGATCACGCCGTCGATGCAACTGACCATAGACGAGACGCTGCGTCGACGCACGAAGCAGATAGCCTACAACACGGAGCACGGCATCACACCGACAGCCATCAAGAAGGCCATCAATACCAGTGCGATTGCGGGACTCTACCACGACGAGAAGGCCGAGAAGGAGAAGGTGGAAGAGGTGATTCGGGAGAGCTGGAAGACGGCACCGTGGCAGAAGATGGAGGTGGCGGAACTGAAGAAGGCCGTTGCGAAGCAGAAGCAACGGATGCAACAAGCCGCAGCGGCCATGGATTACGACACAGCGGCAAGACTAAGGGACGAGTACTTCCTGATGGAAGACAGACTAAAAATGCTTACTTGCTGATTTTTCGCTCGTAAGTAGTTTCCGAGAAACCCCGCCGCTCCCATAAGATACCCTCCTAGGCGGATGCCGCTCCTCCCGTTTCATCGGGAGGAC
>X369_Koala__coassemble_186_pt1 | contig 12858 bp, 5 predicted proteins | sample X369_Koala__metabat2_high_PE_004 | metagenome-assembled genome bin X369_Koala | reverse complement strand
GTACCAACTACGAACTGATTGATGATTATGATGCCATTAGATAAAAACAAAATACCCCCGAAAACGTATCAAAGAATTCATAATGGGCGTCCCAGTGCGATATAGGCGTTCGCAACGTAGTTTTGGAGGTTAGGGTACGTCGTCTGGCGTTCGAATTCATCCTGAATCTTCAGGTAGGCTTCGGTCGGAGGATTGCTGTTTGCGTCCAGCCAAAGTTTGGCCTTTTTGTTCCGGGCGCCGAAGGCCTTGCGCATAGCAGCCTGTTCGGGAGAGCGGGTGTTTTGGTAGCCCTCCTTGCGCTGGGTGGCATACTGCTTGCCAGACTTGCGGAAGGTACGGACATAAATGTCGGATTTTTTACTAAGCTTGCCAGAGGCATGCTTGATGATGTCGATAAATGTTACTTGCATATAAAAGTTTAATAGTTTAAAGGGTTAAACACATCAGTCCGTGTGAGCATTTGCCGAACGCGACCGTAAGCATGACGTAAGCAAAACGTTCCAATGTCGAACCCACATGAATGATTTTTGGGTGATTTGCTTTAAATTTGTGTTGGCGGTACTGGCGGAAGTGGCGGAATTTCCGCCACTTCCGCCACTTCCGCCGCTACGAATTTAAGCAGCAGATTTGCTGTAGAGCCCTTGTCGTATCTTTGTAAATGTTCCATCTTCAGCCCAATGGCTCAGCCAGCGTTCTGTTGTTCGAAGAGAGATGCCGAGATTGCGTCCAGTCTCTTCATATTCTGCTGTCGTGAACTTCTCCGGCAGTTGGGCGAGGAAGGTGGTGCGCTGAACGGAGGAGCGAGAAGCGGGAAGGGCGGGAGTCTGGTCGCCACGAATCTGGGTGAAGCTGTCCGCGGTGTGCAGAATCAGCTTGCCGGCAATCAGAACTGCCGTTCGGAAGTCATTTTCTGTAGCGTACAATGCTGGCAGTTCGTTACCTTCTTTACCATTCTCTACCTTCTTTACTATTAAGGAGTCGGTCTCTTCGGCGCGGAGGGCGGAGAGGATCATGAGGATACGCATGGCGGTGATGCCCATTCGAACCACAGAGGCATGAAAGGAAGCACCGAGCTCCGTGATGAGCGGCTCATACTGCTGCTCAAAGCAGCGACCGAGGATAGCGGCCTGCTCATCTGTGAGCCGAAACTCACGGTCGGACTTCAGACCATCCAGTTGCTTGTAGAGCCGATTGATATGTCCCCGGCACTCGGTGAGGACGGCTTCGGAGTTGTTCTCTATCACTCCGGTCGTACTCTTGAAGACGGAAGGCAAGAAGCGCAAAGGCGAGCGGTCGACGTAGGTCACCAGACGAGAGTAGAAACCGTTCTGGACCGACGGAATGAGGGCGTGGAACTGGTCAAAGGTACCGGTCAGTAGGCAAGAGAGTTTGGGATTGGTAATCTCCTCCATGCCTGAATCCGCTCGGGAGCGGGAGATGGTCTCGTGCTCCGCGGCCTGACGAAGAGCGGTGTTGTAGGAACGGGCCTGCGACCGCCAGGTGTCGGTGATGACAGAGCCTTCCGTCTCGAATAGCAGTCCGCGACCATTCTGCCAAGCGAGTTGGATGAAGAACGCCGGATAGGTGCTGTCGCCCGGGATGAGGAGACTGCGCTTGCGGTGGATGTCCTCGACGAGGGCGCGACCGAGACCGGCAATGCCCTTACCGCTAGCAGCAGGAGCCATGATGAAGGTCTGCAGATTGGCGTAGTAGGGCTTGCCGTTCTCGCCGTAGCGGAAATGCAGACGAGGCATGACGGACGAGACAGAGGTCAGCGTCGAGAGCAGGAGCATATCCCGCTGGGCATCGGTCGGAGCAAGAGCCAGCATCGAGCGTAGCACGTGCGGGAGCGCATCCGTGTGTAGATAAGGACTAATGAGCAGATCGTCCTGCTCGGACTCCCCTACTGAATTAGGGGAGGAGATGGGCGCAAGGACCTTGCCCTGCGGAGCCAGAGAATAATAACTTTTCATATAGTTAATTAATTAGGTTTGGTATCAGGATGCCGCGTCATAGTATACGCTGCAACTGAAATCAAACGCAAAATTACTAAAAAAAATTGAATCCTGCAAATTTTTACATAAAAACTTTCATCTTTTCAGTAGATTAGGGCGACTTTACGTGTTATGGGAACGATTCCTGAACGCGACCACCTCTACTATTATAAGGGCTCAAAACTGCAAAAAAGTGCTATAAAAAATCAAAAAAATTCAAAAAAAATGGAAATATTAAAAAAAGAACACAAACAGCCCCCGCAGATTACTCTGTAGGGGCTGTTGCGTTAATGTTGCACCGAGGGACTTAGTCTTCCCAGTCCGTGTCGTCGGTGTAACCGACGACGGGATGCCCAAAGAAGTCCGTTATCTGGCGGGTAGGAGCACCAAAATCTTCCCCATCGGGCACCTCTTGAGTTCCATCTGGATTAAAATTATCAGAGGTGCGAATTGTATCGAATTTTGACAGATGGTTTACCTGAATAATAGGTAGTGTCAGTATTTTCTTTTTCATAATCATTCTCCTTTCGCTGATGTTCTACTTATTTCTTCACTTGCCGACCATTCATGTCAAACATCTGTTCCCCACGGACGATATAGAACCGGCCATTCAGCATCACCTTAACGGCCTGCTCGCCCTCCATGTTCTGATTCACGCCCGTTACAATCGATTCGATAGTGGTCATACCCAAACGTGTCGGAATATTGCTTACCGGTGTAGGTATTCGGAAGTAAGCACAGAAGGCATAGATGTTTGTTCCGTTTGCGTTGGCAACACGGAAATCACCAGTCTTCGCTGCAAAACCATAGTAGGAATAACCACCATTAGTCTTGTAGAGTTTCTGTTGCTTTAGAGTTCCAAAGAATCCCACTTCTGAAGCATCGTTTGATGTAGGTGTACTCTTCACCGCAATGGACGATCCAATACTGTAATTTTGAGTCGCCGATGAGCCTGTCGGAGATACAATATAGGGCTTGTATGCCTCAGTGCTTGACACATCCTTAAAGTAGATGATGGTACTTTCGGCATCGTAATGATCAAATCGCTGTGCGTGCAACCCTTTATCGGCCAGTTCTTGTGCGCTAAGCGCGTAAGGCAGATAGATGGTGGCATATGCACCGGACGCGAGTTCTGTTCCACGAGTATAGGTCACCTTGTCCGCCGTGAAGTCGATCGGGCAATAGAAGTCCTTCTTATCCGTCAGCACGAGTTCGTTGCAGGTGTAGCTGCTGTTGCCGCTCGATACCAGCACGTTGGTTTGCGAAGCCGCCCAAGTGGCATCGTCCGACAATGCCAAAGCATTGGGCTCAGAAGCCTGAACCGTCTTCCAAGTCGTCCGGTCGACATTCTCCGTCATCGTGCCATCGCTGTGGTAGACGGTGATAAACTGCTTGTCCGTCACCTCGTAGGGATAGGTGGCACTCAGGTCGTCGTGAATGCAGTCGATGACGCGGTAGGGAGATTTCGCATACTTGCTGAGGCTCGTCTGGCTGCTGTAGTGTCCGCCTTGTAACTCAACATGATCCGCATCACCAACATTGTTGATGGGTGCTTGTGCCGTATTGTCTGTCAGATGAGCCGCAAACTTACCACCGGTAACCTTCAGGGTCGGATAGACTGTTGTCGATGCTGCAATGGAAGTAGCCGTATTGTTAGCCGTTACAATACCGGTCGTTCCTTCGTAAGCGACAACACCAAAGGCATAATTACTCTTTGCAATCGCCGTGAAGGTACCGCCACTCACGTTCGCCGTACCGAAACCGACGTAGGGCGTTGTGTTGGGATAGTAACCGGAAGTTGTCGTTTCAATTTTGGTTTTGCCATACGCTACAAGCAGACCGTACGCAGTTCCGGCGGATGTGGTCTTCGCCGTGAAGTCACCTCCGCTGATGGTCAGCTCACCCTGACCGGTAAGACCGGTCTTACTATCTAAATTGGTACCGCCCACATAGGCTCCAAACGCAGTTTCCGTAGCCTGTGCCAGGACTGTGGGACTTCCACTTACCGCCATCGTTCCGTCTGCGCAATACAAGCCGTATGCTTGCTTTCCTGCTGGCAGTGCATTGATTGTGCCTCCTGTGATGGTGGTAGTTCCGTACGACCGAACGCCATAGCAGTAGTCCCCGCTATTCGTTTTCGCCGTAATGGTGCCGCCCGAGATGGTAGCCTTCGACCGCCCGATAAGTGTGTAGTAGTAATAAGGTGTCGCGGCCGTGCTGTTGGCAGCGCCTATGGCGAGGTAATTCACATATACTCCGTTGGCTGTGCCCGTCCCGGCCGTAGCGTTAATCGTACCGCCCGAGATATTTGCTTCACCCACGTAGGTAGCCGTATTATCCGACTTGGCCGCTACATTGGTTTGAACACCGGATGCACTCGTGGTAGTAGAATAGGCATTGATTGTACCGCCCGTCATGGTGAACGTACCGGCAAAGCCACCCGTACTGGCTACAACCACGACTCCCATCGCTCCGCTGGTGGCCGAATGGGCCGTTATGGTTCCCGCGGACATCTCTATGTTACCCAAATTATAAACGCCGTATGGGTTATAGGACGAGGTGGACGTGGCTTTAATCTCGCCGCCCTGGATATATACCTTACCCTTGTTACTTGTCGAACCGTAAACATACAGGCCAAAAGGATTCACCTGGGCGATACCCTCTATCGTACCGCCCGTTACATAACAGTTTGTATTGCCATTGATGAAGACAGCCGCAACGCTTGCTGATGTTCCACTGTTGGTATTCGTCGCACGAATCGTACCGCCATTCACATTGAGTGTATCGTTCACACCAGTCTTGAAGGTATAACAACGCTCGTTGCTGTCGTACTGATTGGAGATGATGCCTTTCCCTCCCGCAGAATTGTCCGTAATCGTTAACTCCAAGTTATTATTGAGATTGAACAAATTTACGGCCGAACCGCTCAACTCATGTCCGTTCAGGTCCAGGGTCATGGACTTCGTTATCGTCTGTTGTTCGGTCAGTCCCGTCACATCGCCCAACAGGGTCAGTGTGGCGTCGCTGGTGGCATTGGCTGCCGTTAGGGCCTCTGTCCAAGAGGTATAACTAACTGTATTTACCTTCGCCACAAAAGCCGTAGCCGTGAAGCCCAAGGATGTATACGTCGCATCTCCCGTTACAGGAACAATCTCCTTATCCCAGCCCTTCCAGGTATAGGTATACTGGCTATCGGGAGCCTTCGTCGGAGCCTCACCGGGATAGACAGGCGTTTCGCCGGTTTTCACGGTCGTAACGCTCAATACGGCTCCATTTTCGTCCTTCCAGGTGATGTTATAGCCATCCTTCGATACCTCATAGGGATAGGTGCCCTGGAACTCCGCCTCCGTGCATTGGATAACATGGTAGGGAGATTTCGCATACTTGCTGAGGCTCGTCTGGCTGCTGTAGTGTCCGCCTTGTAACTCAACATGATCCGCATCACCAACATTGTTGATGGGTGCTTGTGCCGTATTGTCTGTCAGATGAGCCGCAAACTTACCACCGGTAACCTTCAGGGTCGGATAGACTGTTGTCGATGCTGCAATGGAAGTAGCCGTATTGTTAGCCGTTACAATACCGGTCGTTCCTTCGTAAGCGACAACACCAAAGGCATAATTACTCTTTGCAATCGCCGTGAAGGTACCGCCACTCACGTTCGCCGTACCGAAACCGACGTAGGGCGTTGTGTTGGGATAGTAACCGGAAGTTGTCGTTTCAATTTTGGTTTTGCCATACGCTACAAGCAGACCGTACGCAGTTCCGGCGGATGTGGTCTTCGCCGTGAAGTCACCTCCGCTGATGGTCAGCTCACCCTGACCGGTAAGACCGGTCTTACTATCTAAATTGGTACCGCCCACATAGGCTCCAAACGCAGTTTCCGTAGCCTGTGCCAGGACTGTGGGACTTCCACTTACCGCCATCGTTCCGTCTGCGCAATACAAGCCGTATGCTTGCTTTCCTGCTGGCAGTGCATTGATTGTGCCTCCTGTGATGGTGGTAGTTCCGTACGACCGAACGCCATAGCAGTAGTCCCCGCTATTCGTTTTCGCCGTAATGGTGCCGCCCGAGATGGTAGCCTTCGACCGCCCGATAAGTGTGTAGTAGTAATAAGGTGTCGCGGCCGTGCTGTTGGCAGCGCCTATGGCGAGGTAATTCACATATACTCCGTTGGCTGTGCCCGTCCCGGCCGTAGCGTTAATCGTACCGCCCGAGATATTTGCTTCACCCACGTAGGTAGCCGTATTATCCGACTTGGCCGCTACATTGGTTTGAACACCGGATGCACTCGTGGTAGTAGAATAGGCATTGATTGTACCGCCCGTCATGGTGAACGTACCGGCAAAGCCACCCGTACTGGCTACAACCACGACTCCCATCGCTCCGCTGGTGGCCGAATGGGCCGTTATGGTTCCCGCGGACATCTCTATGTTACCCAAATTATAAACGCCGTATGGGTTATAGGACGAGGTGGACGTGGCTTTAATCTCGCCGCCCTGGATATATACCTTACCCTTGTTACTTGTCGAACCGTAAACATACAGGCCAAAAGGATTCACCTGGGCGATACCCTCTATCGTACCGCCCGTTACATAACAGTTTGTATTGCCATTGATGAAGACAGCCGCAACGCTTGCTGATGTTCCACTGTTGGTATTCGTCGCACGAATCGTACCGCCATTCACATTGAGTGTATCGTTCACACCAGTCTTGAAGGTATAACAACGCTCGTTGCTGTCGTACTGATTGGAGATGATGCCTTTCCCTCCCGCAGAATTGTCCGTAATCGTTAACTCCAAGTTATTATTGAGATTGAACAAATTTACGGCCGAACCGCTCAACTCATGTCCGTTCAGGTCCAGGGTCATGGACTTCGTTATCGTCTGTTGTTCGGTCAGTCCCGTCACATCGCCCAGCAGGGTCAGTGTGGCGTCGCTGGTGGCATTGGCTGCCGTTAGGGCCTCTGCCCAGGTTTCGCACATCGTCGTCTCTCCTCCCGCTGTCACCGAGGCTATTGCCCAGTGGGCATAGAGGGTCTGAGCAGCCGTAATGGCTACCGTGGTGGTACTCGTGATTTGGCTGCCGCCACTGGTGGCAGTCCACCAGCCGGCAAAGGTATAACCCTCGCGAGTCGGCGTCGGGAGATCTCCATACGCACCATCGTAGGTTACTGACTTCGATGCTGTCGAACAGGTACCACCATTACCATCGAAGGTGACGGTATAAGATGCCGCCGTCCAGTGGGCATAGAGGGTCGTGTCCGATGTCCAGTTGCACACCGTAGAGGTGGTCACCTGTGTACCACCGGTCTTAGCGGTCCACCAGCCGGCAAAGGTGTAGCCCGCACGGGCAGTCGGAGTAGGCATAGTGCTCACAGCCGATCCGTACTTGGCATACGACCAGTCCATGCCATCAATATGCGTATTGCTGACCTTGGTCACAATCACGTGGAAGCGTTCTTTGTTCAGGGTGACGGAACCGGTGTTATACCAGGAGCGAAGCTTGATATAATTCATACCTTCACAGATGTGGAAGGTGTCCCTACGGAGATTTTCCAGATTGCCTCTTCTAAAATCCACATGCTGTCTATATCCTTTGTTGCCACCAGCAGAGGTGTACAGTTCGACCACCTCGCATCCATTCGTGTTGGAGCGGTAGCCGCTGAAGTCATACACACCTATCGCCACCCGGTCGCCGGTGGCAAGTCCGGGAATGGCAACAAGTCCAGCTCCGACACTCGTCGTATCCGTACCATCCACCGTGCAGTACTTGGTGTTGGTATCGTAGGAGAAGGATACGCCGTTGGTGGTGCAAGACGTGAAGCCGGGGTAGATATTCTCGGAAGGAGTTGTACCGGAATAGCCGTCATTGTAGTGGATAAGCGTCGTCATGGGGGTCCAATGGGCATAGAGCGTCACGGCACCGGTCTGCTGCCACTGCTTGCTGCTGTTCCAGTAGGTACCCGTCACAGCCTTTCCGTCAATGTCATAGACCAGTTCTCCGCCGGAGGCTGCCGTCCAATAGCCGTCAAAATGATAACCGGTACGGGTGGGGATGGCCCAGTTGATGGTATTAAAATTGGTCGAACCGTTGCCTAACGTACGAGTTCCGGGACCGCCCGTTCCACCATTGGCCTCGTAGGTCACCGTGCTGTTCTCGCCCCAGTGGGCATAGAGAACGGTATCTTTCATCCAGGCATACTTGGTGCTGGTCGTGAATCGAGTACCTCCTGTCGGATCGGTAAACCAGCCGATAAACGTATACCCCTCACGCGTGGGAGCAGGCAACGTACCGAGTGCTGTCTGGTAACTCGCCCGGATGCCATAGGGAGACGGATTGGTGGCTAATTGACTTCCTTCGTTCGCTTCCAACTTGACCTGGTAGTTCGTATAAGTAACGGATTTCGACAGGTCTGCATATACCCAGAACCGAATGTAGTCATATCCCTCCGGGATAGTCGAATCGATTGAAGCAGTCCATACCGTCGCTGTGATTCGATTTTTTGGCAACGAATAATTTGCGTTACTCAGATCCATCAAAGCAGAGGTACCATCACCCTTTGTACCACCTTTATTGGTAAGTTTCATGGAGACTTTGTCCGTACTTCTCTTTGTGTTCGAGAAAAGACCAAAATTTGAGATAGAAGAGGTAGGTGTGCCGTTCAGGGTCGCTATACCGGTGGAGGCATCGAAGGTCACGGTCAGTCCATTCTGTGTACCCGAAGGATCCACAACGAGGTTCGTGGTGTTGGAACCCTCATAGTTGTTGTTGAACTGCACGGAATACTTGTTCGGGGTCCAATGGGCATAGAGGGTCACGTCTGATGTCCAGTCGCACACCGTCGATGCTGTCACCTGGGTACCACCGGTCTTGGCGGTCCACCAACCGGCGAAGGTGTAGCCCGTGCGAGAAGGGGTCTTGGGAAGGGTCAACTTCGAGCCGTACGTAGCAATAGCCCAGTCGCGCCCGGTCATGGCGGAACCACTGACGGGCTTGGTCATCAAGATCTTAAATCGCAAGTCCTCCACCTGTGGGTTTTTGTTGCCATTATAGAACCAGAACTTGGTATACAATTGATCTGTTGGCAATTTCTTTGTCGCCACAGAATTGCTACCTTGCGTTTCAAAGTTGGTTCGACTGCTCGTCGCATAAGTTCCGTCCGATTTGACCATATCCAAAACGACGGAACCTGCCGTGATGGATCCCGTAATGTCGTACATTCCCACGGAGAGCGAGTCGCCACTCGCCAAGCCTGCAACCTGAGTCAGCAGGCCATAGTTGGCATTTGCATTGTTCGACAGCTGACCACACAAGTCAACGTAACCGGTTGCCGACTCGTAGGTGAAGGTGACTCCGCCGTCGGTCTTGGTCGTAAAACTTGGGAAGAGGTTCTGCGATACGCCCTTGCCGGTGTAGTTATCGTCGAAGTGGGCAATCACGGTCTTGGGTTTCCACTTGGCGTAGAGGGTAGCGGGGATGGTGTCGGACGCGAACTTGCGGTAATTGCCACCGGCGTATTGGGCCCAATACTTACCAATCGTACCGCGTATATTGCCGTCGGGATAGAGGCTGTACACCTTGTCGCCCGTTCCGTTCTGGCCCGTCCAATAGCCGTCAAAGTCGTACCCCTCTTTCGTCGGTGCCGACAGACCATAACTGTTGTTGGTCGAATTTTTTCCTACCAAAACAGCAGTTGTTCCACCGGTTCCTCCCTGGGCATCAAAGGTGGTTTTCATCGTCTTAGACCAATGGGCATACAATTCGCTGCGGTTGGGGTCATAAATCGTGCCGGCGGTCAATTCTTCTCCACCGGTCGGATCGTCATACCATCCGGCATAGACATATCCCGAAGGACCGCTCGGCCAAGGCAGATAGGATACCCCCGTTCCGGCATCTATTCTTCGACCGGCAGGCGATTCTACCGTGCCCCAACTGTCGCCCTTCTCAACACGAATCTTCAACTTATAGTTGTTGAAAACCCAAGAGCCAGTCAAAGGAGTTCTGGTGGTGTCTCCATCTTTTACGGTTATACGTGTATCCCCTGATTCATAATAAATCCAGAACTTGATAGCCGTGTAGCCAGAGGGGATTGTGAACGTCTGCTGGGATGTCATAGCTTCATCTTTCGGCGTAACATTCATATAGAGTCGAGACGAGGGAGTGCCACCGCTCTTATTGCAGATATCCAATACCAAAGCATGCCAATGGTTTCCGCTGTATGTTTGTGTGCCCGACTGCGCCTCATGCTCAATGCCTATCGTCACCTTGTCTCCCGCTGTTACGCCCAGGAGTTGGCAGACAGAAAGTTTATCTGTGGTGGATTTGGTAACGGTCCCGTTTAGGGTCAGTTCACCCTTCTGGCGGTCGTACATATAGCTGACACCATTCGACTCGCCGGTGATGTACTGGTCCGTCGTGGGCGAAGCCGTGCCCCAGTAGAAGAGGTTGGTCTTGGCATCATTGTAATTGAGATTGAACACTAGTCCGTTGTATTCGCCCCAGGTGCCGTCCTTGTAGCCGATGGTAGATTTGGCTTTCGTTCCGGTTGTGGCGGTATAGGTCTCGTCGGCATTCTTGAGTTTTGCAGAGGTGGCGGTATAAGCATGGTAGGTGGCGCCATCCTTGACATACGAGGCTTGGTAAGTAGTTGTCGAGGCCGGTGCGGCAGATAGAAAGTTCACGATACCCCCTCCGTCCGAACAGATATTGGCTCCTCCGGCTGTGGTGTACAATCCGCCCGTTACGTTCAGTTTTCCATTCACCCGAATCGTGGCATCCACCATATCCGCATCTACACGCTTGTGGGTACGTGTGGGAGAATAAGGGGTGGCGGTATAGTAGGCATTGAAACAGTTCTGGTATTTCATCCATTCGTCTCGGTCATACACATACAAATTTGCACCACTACTAATATTACAAGTGGCTCCACTATCAATCGTTATATTTACGCCACCCAAAGCTGCCGCATTTTTTGTCAGAGAAAAAGAGGAACCACTCTTCAACACAATACTCATGTTGCAAGTCAGAGGCAATACATACGAAGCCGTATTGATACTTTCCCCGGCCAGGCTGACGGTCATGCTGTTGAGCGACACCGGTCCGGTAATCTCGTAGATGCATCGGTCGGTCGATTTGTCGTACTTCTTGGTCACCGTAGAACCACTGCTCATGCAGAACAAACCACTTGTACCAATAAAAGCAATACCAGTCGTCGTATAGGTCGAGCCGGAAACGTAAAACGAGCTGCTCACATATTCGTTAGCGCCGTACTTGAGCAATAGCGGAGCCTCGATATTCTGGATATAATACTGATTGAAAAGGAAAACTTTCTGCGAGTTATTCAGCATCGTTGAAGAAGATGAGCCGCCTCGGAAATCCGTAATTTGGAAGTCCTCATAGACTTTTGCACCACTATTGGCCGTAATCTGTCCATCGCCGGAAATAAAACCATAGGCATATAGGTTACTGCCGTTATTGAGTGTTATGGAGCTGCCACTATTCAAATACAGATAGCCATATTTCCCCGTGGGCACACCGGCCTTACGATCGCCACCAACACCATTTCGCTGAACGCAGTTCACGCAGATGGCACCATTCACCGTAATATTGCAGCCGCTGGCCAGGGTCAAAGTCTTGTATGCCGAAGGGGTTGTATAGTCCGTATGAAACGCTTTGGGAGCAGTCGTGCTCACGATATGTGCCGAACTATATGGAATTAACAACGTCACTCCGGAGGGAATGGTGTAGTCTCCGGCCTTCAACGTGCCGTCACCTATCAGAACTGCGACCTTGGTACTCGCCTTGCTTGCGGCAGTCATTGCCGATGCGAAATCCTCGTATTGCGTTGTGCCAACCAGGAAGATAGGCGTATCTTTGGTCACAAAGTCCACGCCAATCTCCGAGTTCGTGAAGAAGGTCTTCGTGATGGTCGCGTTGTAACTGAAATACGTTTTCACACCATTGGATATTGTGTACCAGCCACGCACCTTATATCCGCTGGCCGGTGAAGCCGTCAGGACTACAGAGTCCTTCGTTGAGAGCGAATACGACGCGGTGCTGACCTTAGTGCCATTCACCGTATAGGTACCATTGGTGGCAGCATCAAAGGTAAGGGTACAGGTTACCTTCTGCAAGAATACGGCATAGATCGTGGTAGTCGTTGGGCTACTACTCGAGCCTGAGCACTTTACCTTTACCTCATAGGGGTTGTCCGAACTGGCAATGGTACCCTTATCAGTTGTGCTCCAGCCGGAGAAGGCCCAACCACTACTTGCTTTGGCATGAGCATGGTATGCCACCTCTGAATTCTGAACAGTTGACGAAACCGTTGCAGAGGTAGACGACGAAGCGTACGTGCCGGCTACTGAATCGGCTGCTGCCGTTACGGCATACACCGTTCCACCATTATTGGGGGAGGACGATACCTGCGCCTTCAAACGCGAATAATAGTAGGTTGTTCCTCCACCGCCGGCCCAAGCCTGTCCCACACAACCGACTGCCATTGCGGCAACAAGGAAAACTATTTTCGTAATCTTTTTCATATATCGTAAATAAACTTTGTTACTCTATTCGTTTTCTGGTCTACTCTATTCGTTTCTGATTTTATTCCACCGTCGCTATATAGCGCTGATCAGGACTCGTGTTTTTTCCTTCAAGTGGACGCAAACAACCATAGTCAATCAGTTTGGTGATATATTGCTTGAATGTCTTGGTTTGCAGCTTGACCCCTGCTACTTTGAGTATCTCCTCGCGGGTTCGCGGGGTGTCCGTGCAGAATTCAACGACGAGTTGTTGCTTCTTGGTCAGTCGCACTGGAGCTTTGTTACTTTCTGAATCAGCTTTGTTACTTTCTGAGTCAGCTTTG
>X369_Koala__coassemble_185_pt1 | contig 13017 bp, 13 predicted proteins | sample X369_Koala__metabat2_high_PE_004 | metagenome-assembled genome bin X369_Koala | reverse complement strand
ATTTTTGTGCTGTCCTTTTGTCCTTTTGTCCTTTTCTCGTTTTTTTCTTCCGAAATATTTGCAAATTTGAAAAATTTTTTGTATCTTTGTAGCGCAAATTGTATATTTGTGCTCAAATTCGACGTATAACTAAAAAAAACACACATATGACTTTTAATGTATCGAGCAGCAAGCTGTATCAGCAGCTACAGGCTGTGGCGCGAGTGATTGCGCCGAAGAATTCGCTACAGGTGCTGGAGGATGTCCTCTTTGACCTGAAGGGAAACACCTTGACCTTAACCGCCAGCGATGGAGAGACGACTATCCGCACTTCGCTGGAAGTGGAGAACGCCAATGGCGAGGGACGTGTGGCCTTTGCGGCCAAACTGATGCTGGAGACCCTGAAGGAATTCAGCGAGCAGCCCCTGACCTTTGCTATCAACGACGATAACTTCGCCCTGAACATCAACAGCATGAACGGTGTGTACTCCTTCGTCGGTCAGAACGGCAACGAGTATCCCGAGATGCAGGTGGAGAGCGAGCAAAATAAGCGCTTCGAGATTCCGTCCGACAAACTCCTGGATGCCGTGAGCAAGACTCTGTTCTGCACCGCGGACGACGAGCTACGTCCCGTGATGAACGGTATCTACTTCGACCTTAAGCCCGAGGGACTGACGATGGTCGCTACCGATGCGCACCGCCTGATTCGCTACACGTTGCACGAGGTAGCCAGCGCCGAGCCGCTCTGCTTTATCCTGCCTAAGAAGCCCGCCGTCGTACTGCGCGGTGTGCTGGGTAAGGACAGCGAGAACGTGGTCATCACCTTTGGTGAACGCAACGTGACCTTTGAGTTCGGCACAACCCGGGTCGTTTGCCGTCAGATTGAGGGCCGCTACCCCAACTACAACGCGGTGATTCCGCAGAATAACACGAACCTCGTGACCGTCAATCGCCAGGATATCGTCAACGCCTGCAAGCGCGTAGCGGTGTATGCAAGTTCCGGTACAGCCCTGATTAAGCTCGCACTGAGCGCGAACCAGATTAAGATTTCCGCGCAGGATATCGACTTCTCGACTTCGGCCGAGGAAGTCATCCCGTGCAGCTATGATGGACCGAGTTTCGCGATTGGATTCAAGGCGCCGTTCCTCGTGGAGATCCTCAATTCCGTCGAGACCGACGAGGTGCTGATTAAACTCGCCGACCCCAGCCGCGCAGGACTCGTTCTGCCCGTTACGGAGGACGGCAACGAGGACCTGCTGATGCTACTGATGCCTATGTTGTTGAATGACTGATGAAACTGCAACTCAATAGACCATTGGTGTTCTTCGACCTGGAGACGACAGGTGTCGATGTGGCGAAGGACCGCGTCGTGGAGATATCCATGGTGAAGCTATTCCCGGACGAGCACACGGAGACCATCAGTTATCGTGTCAACCCGGAGATGCATATCCCCGAGGAGGCGAGCGCGGTGCACCATATCTACGATGCCGACGTCGCCGACAAGCCGACGTTCAAGGAGATTGCCAATACCGTGGTGGACTATATCCGCGGATGCGATTTGGCGGGATATAACAGCAACCACTTCGATATCCCGATGTTGCAGGAGGAACTGCTCCGCACCGGTGTGGACTTTGACTTGCGCGAGAACGCCCGGTTCGTGGATGCCTTTGTGATATTCCAGAAGCACACTCCCCGCAACCTGACTGCCGCCTATAAGCACTATTGTGGCAAGGACCTGGAGGGCGCACACGGAGCGACGGCGGACACCGAAGCCACCCGCGAAGTGCTGATGGCCCAACTCGACCAGCACAGTGATGTACCGACGACGGTAGATGCCCTGGCGGAGTATACCAAGCAGCAGGAGTGGGCCGACCTGGCTGGACGACTGGGGGTAGATGCTCACGGCGAGCCGACGTTCAACTTCGGCAAGAATAAGGGCAAGACCCTTCGCGAAGTGTTCAGCGCACTGGATGGAAGCGGCTACTACAGTTGGATGATGGACGGGGAGTTCCCGCTATACACCAAGCAAATCTGCCGTCGCGTGATGGACGAAATCAAGTCCGCACGCCAGCTGGCGAAACTGAAAGAGAAGTGGCCCAGCAAGCCCCAACAGACGAGTTTATTTTAAGACGTGACACCCGCCAAACTGACCATACTGGGATGCGGATCGGCCCTGCCGACCAAGCAGCAGAGTCCTTCGGGACAGATCCTCTCGCTATGCGAGAAGGACTTCCTGATTGACTGCGGCGAAGGCGTGCAACTGACGATTCGACAGATGGGGCTGCACACGAATAGGCTCTATAACGTCTTCATCTCGCACCTGCATGGCGACCACTGCTTTGGACTGATAGGGCTTATCTCGACGCTGAGCATGCTGCACCGCCAGCAACCGCTGCACATCTACGCGCCGAACGGACTGGAGAAACTGCTGCGGCCGTTGCTGGACTTCCACTGTGCGGACCTGAGTTACGAGGTGGTCTTCCACGTTATCCATCCCCGCAAGGCGGAGGTGATCTACGAAGATCGAACGGTGTCGGTCGAGACAATCCCCCTGCGGCACAAAGTGCCCTGCTGCGGATTCCTCTTTACGGAACACCACCGCGATGAGGAGCCGCGTAAGCGCTACGCGTACTGCACGGATACGATGTACAGCGAGAAGATTGTGCCGCAGATAGCGGGCGTGGACCTGCTCTTCCACGACTCGACCTTTACCGAGGAGTGGGCCGACCGCTGCCGCGGAACGATGCACTCGACGGCCAAGCAGGCGGCAACCATCGCGAAACTGGCCGGCGTGAAACAACTGCTGATTGGCCACTACTCGTCCCGAACGGAGGATCACGAGCAGTTCCTACGCGAGGCGAAGGAAGTGTTCGAGAATACCATCATGGAGGTGGAGCGCGAGACGATAGAGTTCTGAGGATGGCGAAGATAAGCGTACAATATGTCTGCCAGAGCTGCGGTGCCAAGAGCCCGCAAATGCTCGGAAGATGTCCCGTGTGCGGAGAGTGGGGGAGCTATATGGAGGAAGAAGTGGCTTCTTCCTCCAGTTCAAAGAGTTCGGGTGGTTCAAAAGGTTTAAAGAGTGCTCGTCCGCAGAAGATTCGGGAGGTGGAGCTCAGCGAGGAGCGGCGAATCGATATGAAGAACGGGGAACTCAACCGTGTGCTGGGCGGAGGATTGGTGCCGGGGTCATTGGTGCTGCTGGGAGGTGAACCGGGAATCGGTAAATCGACCTTGGCGCTGCAGGTACTGATGCAGATGGAGGGGACGAAAGCCCTGTACGCCTCCGGCGAGGAGAGTGTGAGTCAGCTGCGGCTTCGCGCCGAGCGGTTGGCGGGAAATGCGGAGAACCTGTACGTAGTGGCGGAGACGAGTCTGGAGAAGATACTGGAGCACGCGAACGAACTCAAACCGGACATCGTGGTGGTGGATTCGATTCAGACGATAGGGACGGACAGCGTGGAGGCAACGATTGGCACCATCACGCAGGTGCGCGAGTGTGCGGTGCGGATACTGGACTACGCCAAGACGAATAACGTGCCCTTCCTCATTGTGGGGCACATCAACAAAGAAGGCTCGATTGCGGGTCCGAAAGTGCTGGAGCATATCGTGGATACGGTGTTGCAGTTCGAGGGAGACCCGCACTATATGTACCGCATCCTCCGGGCGCAGAAGAACCGCTTCGGCTCGACCTCGGAGATAGGAATATTCGAGATGCAGCAGAGCGGCCTTCGGGAAGTCACGAACCCGTCGGAGTTGTTGCTGAGCACCCATCGCGAGGGACTGAGCGGAATAGCGATTGCGGCAGCGATAGAGGGAGTCAGACCCTTGCTGATTGAGGTGCAGGCGCTGGTGTCGAGTGCGGCCTATGGCACACCGCAACGTTCGTCCACGGGATTTGACGCCCGGCGGCTGAATATGCTACTGGCAGTGCTGGAGAAGCGGGTGGGCTTCAAACTGATGCTCAAGGACGTGTTCCTCAACATCGCCGGAGGCCTCAGGGTGAACGACCCGGCAACCGACCTGGCGGTGCTGGCGGCCGTACTGAGCAGTAACATGGATATCGCCCTCGACCCGCAGACCTGCCTGTGCGGCGAAGTGGGATTGGCCGGTGAGATTCGGCCGGTGAATCGACTGGAGCAACGGATTCGGGAGGCGGAGAAACTGGGATTCGCACGGATATTTGTTCCGGCCGGACAGAAGACGGCGCTGGGCAAGACGAAGATAGAAGTGGTGGAGGTTGCGAGAGTCGCAGATGCCTTCCGGCAGTTGATAAAACAGTAATTGGCATACAATTTGTAAGAGATATATCGCATGCGTGCACGCAAACTCATACTGGTACTGGTCCTGGCGACGAACACCATCGCCGCACTGGCTGTGGCACAGGACAATCGGCCCTATCGACTGGACTTCGGTCTGCAGGCGGGTATCGGGTACTACGTGGGTGATGCGACCAGCAATATATTCCAGAACGTGCGCGAGACCTACGGTGGACATATCCGCTATAAGTTCGACCCGCGGTGGAGTCTGACGGCCAAGGGCCTGCAGCAGACGGCCTATGTGCCCTCCGCCTCCGTGCGAACGAAGGATGGGCAGGCGACCACCGAAGCGCATACCCGCCACTGGGGAAACATCGACGTGACGGCAGAGTTTAACTTCTTCCGGCTGGGCCAATACCAGTACGATAAGCGCTACAGACCCTTCAGCCCGTATATATTCCTGGGTGTCGGTACGACCATCTACGATAGTCCTAACGGAGGCATGAAGGCTGCGGCTTACCTGCCGTTCGGAATTGGATTCAAGTGGATGTTTGCCGCGCGCTGGGGACTGATATGGTCGTGGCAACACAACCTCGTCTTCGCGGACGATATTGAGGGCGATCCGCTGCTGGGAAACACGTGGGGAATCAACGGAAAGAATTTCATGAACTGCGACCTGCAGGGCCAGATGACACTCGGTGTCGTATTCAGCTTTGCACAGGTCCACAAAGTATGTAAGACATGTCGATAAAAGAGCAAATCCTCCCGAACCGCATTCCAACACACATAGCAATTGTGATGGATGGCAATGGCCGCTGGGCGAAGGCTCAGGGACTGAAACGCATGTTTGGTCACCAGGCTGGAGTGAAGGCGGTGCACCGGATTACGGAGGCGGCCGCGGAATTGGGCGTGAAGTACCTGACACTCTACACCTTCTCGACGGAGAACTGGAACCGGCCGAAGGAGGAGGTGGACGCCCTGATGGGACTGCTGGTGGATACGATTGCGGCGGAGACGCCTACGCTGATGAACAACAACGTGCGCCTCACGACCATCGGCGACACGGAGCGGCTGCCGGAAGCAACCCGTCTCAAGTTTGAGCAGTGTATCGCCCAGACCGCCGGCAATACGGGCCTTACAATGGTGGTGGCACTGAGTTACTCTTCGCGCTGGGAGATCATCCGGGCTGTGAAGAAGGCTGCGGCCGAGGTACGCGACGGCCAAATGCGACTGGAGGACATCGACGAACAAACGGTGAGCAACCTCATGACAACCGCCGATATTCCCGATCCGGATCTGCTGATCCGCACCAGCGGAGAATACCGCATATCGAACTTCCTGCTGTGGCAGATTGCCTACAGCGAACTATATTTCACGGACGTACTCTGGCCCGACTTCGGTCCCGAGGAGTTCTATAAGGCCATCGTGGATTACCAGCACCGCGAACGGCGATTCGGAAAGACCAGTGAACAGATTCATTAACATATTTCTCCTGCTGCTCGTAGCAGGAGCAGCCACGGCTCAGACTGCCTTCGACAGTCTGCAGGCCAGTGTCGACAGCCTTCTTGCTATCCACGATAGTATCGTGGAGATAGACTATCACCCCCAGACGGTTCCGGAAATCGAGTACACCCTCAACCCCAAGACCTACGAGATTGCGGGCATCAAGGTGACGGGAGCCGAGAACTACGAGGAGTTCGTGCTGGTGGGCTTCTCCGGTCTCGCCGTCGGCGACCGTATCGAGGTTCCGGGCGAGCAGATCACCAAGAGCCTGAAGCGGTTCTGGAAACAGGGACTGTTCTCCGATGTGAAGATTAAGGCTGCGAAGATAGAGGGCGGAAAGATTTGGCTCGAGATTTGCCTCAAGCAGCGCCCGCGTGTGAGCGAAGTGAACATCAATGGCCTCAAGAAGTCGATTCGCGAAGATGTGGAGCCGAAGATAGGTATCTCCCGGGGCTCCCAGATGACGCCCAACCTGACGGATAAAGCCAAGACGGTTATCCTCAAGGCCCTGGCCGAGAAGGGCTACCACAACGCGAAGGTGGAGGTGGTGCAATGGGATGACCACGACCACCCCGGCTACGTGAAGGTGGCCATCAATGTGGATAAGGGCGTCAAGACGAAGGTGGGACACATCTACATCACCGGCAATAAAGCGCTGTCGTTCAATAAGATCAACAAGGCCATGAAGAAGACCAACGACGGCAATATCGCGAACCTCTTCCGAACCAAGAAATTCGTACGCGACCTGTACGAGGCGGATAAGGTGGCCCTGATTGATAAGTATAACGAAATCGGTTATCGTGACGCCTATATCGTGGCGGACTCGGTAGTGCCCAATCCTGAAGAACCGGATAAGAAAGTCGATGTGTATATCACCATAGACGAGGGCCAGAAATACTACATCCGCCACATCGACTGGGTGGGTAATACCGTTTACCCCTACGAGGCGCTGAACCAAACCCTCGGTATCAAACCCGGCGATGTGTATAACTACAAGAAGATGCAGGAGCGCCTGAATACCGACGATGATGCCGTGGCCAAACTCTATACCGACCAGGGATACCTCTTCTTCAACGTCGACCCCGTCGAGGTGCAGGTCAACGGCGACTCGTTGGACTATGAGATGCGTATGTACGAGGGTCGACCCGCCACGATCAATAAGATTAATATAGTAGGGAACACGCGCGTGTACGAGCACGTGGTCCGTCGTGAACTCTATACCAAGCCCGGACAACTCTATTCCCAGTCGGATATTATGCGCTCGCTTCGTGAGTTGGCGCAGATGGGACACTTCGACCCCGAGAAACTCACCCCGGATATCCTGCCCGACCCCGAGGCTGGAACGGTGGATATCAACTATAATCTTGAGACCAAGTCCAGCGACCAAATCGAGTTCTCGCTCGGTTGGGGCGCAACCGGTCTGGTCGGCTCGGTCGGACTGAAGTTCACGAACTTCGCCATCCAGAATATCTTCAACAAGAAGGCCTACAAGCACATCGTCCCCCAGGGCGAGGGCCAGACCTTCAGCATCAACGCCCGTACCAACGGTGTGTACTACACCTCCGTGGCGCTCTCGTTCCTCGACCCGTGGATAGGCGGCAAGCGACCGAACTCGTTCTCTGCCAGCGTATTCTTCTCGTCGCAGACGGGCTACTCGAACCGCTATTACTCCGCCTATCAGAACCTGTATAACAGCTATTCGTCCTACTATGCCTACTCGGGTACATCCGATTATTACCAGCAGCTCCAGGAGAGCGAGGCCGACCCGGATAAGTACCTGCGCACCTTCGGTGTGAGCGTGGGTTACGGCAAGCGACTCCACTGGCCCGATGATTACTTCCAGTTCTATGGCGAACTCAGTTACCAGGCTTACTTCATGCGCAGTTGGCCGTATCTGGTCGTTACCGATGGTACATGCCATAACTTCTCCGTCAACCTCCAACTCAGCCGCTCCAGCATCGATAATCCCATCTATACCCGCCGCGGTTCGCAGTTCTCGATTGGCGTGAAGTTGACGCCACCATACTCGCTGTTGAACGGTAAGGACTACAGCAAGATGAGCGTGAACGAGAGGTATCGACTGATTGAGTACCATAAGTGGAAAGCCTCCGCCAAGGTGTTCACCCCCCTCACACGCGATAGTAAGTTAGTCCTCATGGCCCGTGCGGAGTTCGGTTACCTGGGCTATTATAACAAGAAGGCTAAGTCGCCCTTCGAGACCTTCTACATGGGTGGCGACGGTATGTCGTCTTACTCCAGCTATTCCACCGAGTATATCTCGATGCGTGGCTACTCCTCCGGCTCCCTCACACCCTACGATATGGTCACGGGATCCAACCGCGGATACGTCTACAATAAGTACACGATGGAACTTCGTTACCCTGTCTCGCTGGAGCAGAACGCAACCATCTGGCTGCTGGGCTTCCTGGAGGGTGGTAACTGCTGGGCGGATATTAAGGATTTCAATCCCTTCGACATCAAGCGTTCGGCCGGTGTCGGTGTCCGCCTCTATCTGCCGATGTTCGGTCTGATGGGCGTCGACTGGGGCTGGGGCTTCGATAAGATTAACGGCTCGTCCAGCTATAGCGGAAGTCAGTTCCACTTCGTGCTTGGACAGGAATTATAATTCATGACTATGTTGAAAAAACTACCTATCATCCTGCTTCTCACCCTCTTTGGCACGGCTTTTGTTTCGGCACAAAAGGCGGCCTATGTCGATATGCAGTATATCCTCAAGAACCTGCCGCAGTACGAGACTGTGGGCGAACAGCTGCGGCTGGTGTCCAAGCGATGGCAGAAGGAGGTCGATGCGGCAGACCAAGCCGCTCGCGTGGCGGCTGCGAACTACCAGACCGAGCAGATATTCCTCAGCGACGACATGAAACGCCAGCACGAGAAGGAGATTGTCGACCTGGAGAACGCGGCGCTCGAACTGAAGAAGAAATACTTCGGCGCCGGAGGCGAACTGGACAAGAAGCGTGAGGCACTCCTCAAGCCGGTTCAGGACGAGATATTCAATGCTATCCAGGAAATCGCGAACGAGAAGAAATACGAGGTGGTCAAGGACCGCAGCGCCGATCCGTCCCTGATATACATGTCCGCGAAACTGGACATCAGCGATAAGGTGCTGCAGAAACTGGGAGCCAAGTAAAATGAGAAATGCAAAATGAAAAATTAGAAATTAAGATAAATTTAAAACAATACAATTATGAAAAAGATCTTTTTAGTGCTTGCGCTTATTGCGCCGATGAGCCTGTTTGCCCAGAAGTTTGGCTATGTTAACACCGATGAAGTCCTCCAGGCTATGCCGGAGGTGGCCCAGATGAAGGCCCAAATCGATACGATTAGCAGTCAGTACGAGAGTCAGATGAGCCTGATGCAGGAGGAGTTCCAGAAGAAGTATCAGGACTACCAGCAGAACTCGGCCACCATGGCCCAGGGTATCCGTGAGATGCGCGAGCAGGAGCTGAGCGAAATGCAACAGCGTATCCAGACCTTCTACCAGACCGCTGAGCAGGATATCCAGAAGCAGCAGCAGGCTCTCTTTGCACCGATTCAGGAGAAGATGCAGAAGGCCATTCAGGCTGTTGGTGAGAAGGAGGGATACACCTATATCTTCACCGGTAGTGCTCTGCTCTATAAGTCTGCCGATGCACTCGATGTTCAACCCGCTGTTCGTAAGCAACTGGGTATCAAGTAATGGCCGACGGCTATCTGGAGAGCCACCAGGCTGAGTACGAGAAACGTAAGGCAGCCTGGCTGAGCAAGAAGAGTAAATATTCCTATCAACAAACGCATAAAGATGGAAAAAATACAACAGACACTGCGTGATTCCGCAGCGGCAAGGTGGATTGTGCTGGTACTGGTTGCCAGCATGATGTTCTTCGCGTATATGTTCGTAGATATGCTCTCGCCTCTGGCGTCGCTGCTCCAGCAGACACGCGATTGGGATCAGGGCGACTTCGGCACCTATGCCGCCGGCGAGTACCTGCTGAACGTATTCGGATTTCTGATTCTGGCAGGAATCATCCTCGATAAGATGGGCAACCGCTTCACGGGAACCCTGTCGGCCTCGATGATGGTGCTGGGCGCGGCAATCAAGTATATCGCTATCAGCGATTGGTTCGACGCCAACCATCAGGTCTGGCTCAACAGCTGGTGGACCTCGATGCCCGGCTCGGCGAAACTGGCTATGTTCGGTTTCATGATCTTCGGCTGCGGCTGTGAGATGGCGGGTACAACGGTCTCGAAGATCCTGGCCAAGTGGTTCAAGGGCAAAGAGATGGCCCTCGCCATGGGCCTAGAGATGGCTATCGCCCGTGTGGGTGTGTTTGCCGCTATGTGGCTTGCACCGCTCTTCGCCAATCATTTCGCCACAGGCGGTCAGCCTTCGGTGGTAGCACCGCTGCTCTTTGCCGCCTGCCTGCTGGTAGTGGGCCTGCTGAACTTCCTCGTATTTACCGTCATGGACCGCAAGTTCGACGCGCAACTCATTGCTATCGGCGAAGCCACGACCGAGAAGGATCCCGAGGACGAGTTCCATATCAGTGACCTGGGGCAGATTTTCACCAGCAAGATGTTCTGGATTATCGCCCTCCTCTGCGTGCTGTATTATTCCGCTATCTTCCCCTTCCAGCGCTTTGCGACCAACTACCTGGAGGAGACCCTGAGCATCAGCGCCGAAGAGGCTGCGGGTATGTTCAAGTGGTTCCCGATCCTGGCGATGGTGCTTACTCCCTTCCTGGGTGCGTTCATCGATAACAAGGGTAAGGGCGCCTCGATGATGCTCCTGGGAGCCCTGATTATGATTGGCTGCCATAGTGTCTTCGCCTTCGTTCTGCCGATTTATCCCAGCAAGACCCTGGCCCTGTGCACCATCCTCGTGCTGGGCGTCAGCTTCTCGCTCGTACCTGCGTCGATGTGGCCCAGCGTGCCGAAGATCATCGACGAGAAGGTGCTCGGCTCGGCCTACTGCCTGATCTTCTGGGTGCAGAATATCGGCCTGTGCCTTGTTCCGCTGCTGATTGGTCAACTCCGTGTTCTGACGGGTGGCTACCAGGTACCGATGATTGTCTTCGCTTCCTTTGGAGTACTGGCGTTCCTGCTCAGTATCCTGCTGAAGGTGGAGGATCGTAAGAAGGGCTATGGATTGGAACTTCCTAATAAGAAATAAGTCTTCCCTCTGCGTCACGACCGACAGCCGTCGGATTACCCCCGGTTGTATCTTTGTGGCGCTGAAGGGCGAGCACTTCGACGGCAACGACTTTGTCGACCAGGCGGTCGCACAGGGTGCCGAGTATGTGATTAAGGGCGACAACGCCTTGCAGGAGCTGCAAAACCTGGCGGCCGCTTGGCGGCGGGAACTGGGGATACCTATCCTCGGCATCACCGGCACCAACGGCAAGACGACCACAAAGGAACTCTGCGCCGCGGTGCTCAGGACGAAGTATCGGCTGCACTATACGCAGGGCAACCTCAATAACCAACTGGGTGTGCCGCTCACGGTGCTCCAACTCACCCGTGAGCACGAGATGGCGATTGTCGAGATGGGGGCCAGTCATCCGGGAGATATCACGGAACTGGTGAACATCGCGCAGCCGAACTACGGACTGATCACCAACGTCGGTCGGGCACACCTGCAGGGATTCGGTTCCTTCGAGGGCGTGCAGCGCACCAAGCGCGAGCTGTACGACTACCTCGTGGCCCATGACGGACTCGTCTTCCGCAATGCGGATAACGACTATCTCGCGACGATGGCTGAGGACGCAGGTGTCTGCTCCGATAGGACTGTGCTCTACCACACCGGCACGATGCTCCCGGAAACCCACCTGGTGGGCGAGTATAACAGCGAGAATATCCAGGCGGCCCTTTGTGTTGGTCAGTACTTCGGTGTCGAGAAGGCGGTGGGCGAACAAGCTATTCGCGACTATGTGCCCACCAACAACCGCTCGCAACTGGTCAAGACCGCGCAGAACACCCTGGTCGTCGATGCCTATAACGCCAACCCCACCTCGATGACGGCAGCGATTCAGTCCTTCCGGGGCGATGCGTATATCCTGGGGGGTATGCGGGAACTGGGTGACTACTCCCACACCGAGCACCAGAACATCGCGAACATGCTGCTCGAACGCCGTGCGGAGAAGGTGATTCTCGTGGGCGACGAGTGGCTTCAGACCACAGCCCCGTATCCTATCGTGAAGGATGTGGAGGAACTAAAAGACTACCTCGCGCAGCATCCGATGGCGGGTCTGACCATCCTCGTCAAGGGCTCGCACTCCAATAGCCTGGAGAAGATTATCCCTAACCTCTAACCGTTAACCGTTAACCTTTATTATATGGACGAAATGAAAAAGAACCAATACCTCCGCATCGGGGTGATTGCGGTGATGGTTGCGCTGGTGGCTTTGTGCGGTATACTCGGTTATGTGCTCTATTCGCAGCGCAGCGAAGTGGCGGAGATGGAGGAAGTGATGGCGTTTGAGAAGGAGGAGCTGGAGGAGGAGTACCAGCAACTGGCTATTCAGTACGAGGGTTACGAGGGCATGGATGTCCGCTCGGATAGTCTGGCAGACCTGCTCGCCCAGGAGCAGCAGCGTGTTCAGGACCTGATGGAGGAACTGCGCATCACGAAGGCCACCGACGCCCGGCGAATCTCCGAACTGAAGAAAGAACTGGCCACCCTGCGCGAAGTGATGCGCTCATATGTCATCCAGATTGATTCGCTCAACCGTACCAATGCCCGCCTTACCGCCGAGAACCAGCAGTATCGACAGGACTACAACCGCGTATCGACCGAGGCGCAGGACCTGCGTCGCGAACGGACTGAACTGAAGGCGGTCGTGACCCGCGCCTCGATGCTGGAGATTAGCAGTTTCGACTGCACCACACTCAATAAGCACGATCGCAAGACCCGCATTCATAGCCATATCGTGAAGCTGCAGCTGGACTATACGCTGGCCAAGAACGTTACCTGCTCCCGTGGACTGAAGACTATCTATATCCGGGTTGTTAATCCGCAGGGAGACCTCGTTTGCCCCGGCACACCGGCTACTTTCCCCTTCGAGAACACCAACCTCGAATACTCCGTGAGTCACGAGGTGGAGTACGAGGGCGAACCGCTGGCCGATACGCAATACCTGCCGATGAAGGGCGAGGTCGCGAAGGGACTGTATAACGCGGATTTCTTTGTCGACGGACAGATGATTGCGTCCTTCCCCTTCGAGATAAAGTAGGCGAAAGCCGAAACATAAAGAAAAATTGCAAAAAGTTCACTTTT
>X369_Koala__coassemble_184_pt1 | contig 13145 bp, 11 predicted proteins | sample X369_Koala__metabat2_high_PE_004 | metagenome-assembled genome bin X369_Koala | reverse complement strand
TTATCACTCCCTGCAATGCGTTGGCGGGCAACATCGCCTACGGCCTGAAATCGGGCCTGTGCTACGAGGGTTCGCGGTTCGTTTGTTTCCTGCCGTTGGCGCACGCCTTCGGTTGCGCTTTTGACTTTCTGAGCAACTTCTGCGCGGGTGGATTCACGTGCTACTATGGGCGACCGCTGGCGACGAAACTGCTGCTGATGGCCTTTGCGCAAGTGAAGCCGAACCTGATTCTGACGGTGCCGTTGGTGATCGAGAAGATCTACAAGAAGATGATTCAGCCTATGCTGGACGATCCGCATAAGAGTTGGGTATTCTCGGTGCCATTGCTCGGCCAGGCTGTGGAGGCCACTATTCGCAAGAAACTGGTGGCCGCCTTTGGTGGAGAGTTCCGCGAGATCATCATCGGTGGTGCACCGCTGAATGCGGATGTGGAGGCGTTCTTTAGGAAGATCAAGTTCCCCTTCACGGTAGGATATGGCATGACGGAGTGTGCTCCTCTGATTTCGCACATGTACGCGACGGAGTTCAAGCCGCAATCCTGTGGTCGGGTGCTACCGTGGATGAAGGTGCGCATTGCGAACCCGAATTTCGAGGGGATAGGTGAGTTGGAGGTCAGCGGTGAGAACGTGATGATCGGGTATTACAAGAACGAGGAGGCCACGAAACTCACCTTCACGGAAGATGGCTGGCTCAAAACCGGCGATCTGGGGTACGTGGACGAGGATGGAGTGATTTATATTAAGGGTCGCAATAAGACGATGTTGCTTGGTCCTAGCGGTCAGAATATCTACCCGGAGGAGATTGAGGCTAAGCTCAATAACCTGCCGATGATAGCTGAGTCGATAGTGATGCAAGCGGCAGATAATCGGCTGGTTGCGCTGATTAACGTTGACCGTGAGGTGGCGGATAAGGAGGGATTGACGGACGAACAGTTGGACGAACAGATGGAGCAGAATCGCGCTGTGCTGAATAAGCAACTAGCTGCATACGAGCAGGTTGCCCGTCTGCAAATCTATCCGCACGAGTTCGAGAAAACGCCGAAGAAGAGCATCAAACGTTACCTGTATAACGCGTCGATGGTACAACTATGAACCTCTGTATTGACCAGGGAAACAGCCGCACAAAGATAGCGCTCTTTGACGAACGGGGAGAGATCAAGACCAGTCTGGTCTATCGGTCCTTCTCGTCGTCGGATATCGAGCGTCTGTTCTCGCTCTATTCGATTTCGGATTCGATTATCTCGTCCGTGGCGAATATCGAGCCGGCCGTGGTCAATGTGCTCCATCGACACTCCCAGCATTTTGTACTCTTCGACCACACGACGCCTGTTCCGATTCGCAATGGCTACGAGACCCCGCAAACGCTGGGACAAGACCGACTGGCGGCGGCGGTGGGAGCGATGACGCTCTCGCCGGGCGAGAATCTGCTGATTATCGATGCCGGATCGGCAATCACGTACGATTTCGTGAGCAGTGAGGGGGTGTTCATTGGCGGCAATATCGCTCCGGGACTGAAGATGCGCTTCGTGGCGCTGCATGAGATGACCAAGCGGCTGCCGCTGGTGGAAGGCGATGAGAATGAGCTGATTCCGCTATTTGGACGCAACACCCGCGATGCGATAGCAGCAGGAGTGATTCGTGGCGTGGCCTATGAGGCGAGGGGGTATATCGAGTCGCTGAGCCATCAGGTGGACCGCTACAAGACCTATGTTACCGGCGGCTCAGCGCAGTTCATCTGCAATCACCTTCGGGAAGAGGTAATCTACGAGCGGAATCTGGTGCTGATAGGGTTAAATTGTATTTTATTGCATAATAAATAGAAAAAAATTTGCATATTTGGCATATTTTTTGTATCTTTGTATTCAGAAATAAATTGTGAGAATGCGTAGAAGGCTTTATATAGCACTGATTTCTCTCGTAGCGGCAGCAGGCGTTGTAGCGCAGAATGCGGCTTCGTCACCCTATTCGTTATTCGGTGTGGGAGAGTTGAACGACAATGTGCCGAACGCCTTTCGAGCCATGGGTGGAGTAGGTGTAGGTATGCGTAATAACCACGTTATCAACATGATGCAACCTGCTTCGTATACGGCATGTGACTCCCTAACCTTCATGTTCGATATTGCGGCTTCGGCCAGTTGGGCGAACTACAGCGATGCAAACGGTAGACGCAATCGGGCAAACGGAAACATCGAGTATGTTACGGTTCAGATCCCTATCTGGCGGCAACATATCGCGGTATCGTTGGGTACCACGCCCTATTCGGCAGCGGGATACAAACTGGCGGTTGATGGCTCGGAGCAGGGTAAAGAGTGCACCTATTCGTACACAAAATCCTACTATGGCGAGGGTAGTATCAGTCAGATCTATGGTGGGGCCAGTTTTAACCTGTTCGACTGGGTGGCCGTAGGTGGAAACTTCTACTATCTGTTCGGGAGTACGACGGCGTATACAGACTTGACCTTCAATACATCCGGAATGACGGATGTGTCGCAGATATCGTACTTCCATGTCAGTTCTTTCCGCTACCGATTGGGCGCGCAGGTGTTCCACACCTTTGGCGAACATAACTTCACGGTGGGAGCCATCTTCGAGAGTAAGATGCCCCTAAAGTCGGAGGGGTATTACATCGAGACCTATTCCGATTTCGCATCCGATACAGCCAGTCTGAATTACGAGATTCCCCTGACCTTTGGCATCGGTGGCTCGTACTGCTACGACAACCGATTGACGGTCGCTTTCGACTATCTGCATCAGCGCTGGAGCGAAGTGAAAAACGACGATGCTCTGCGCGATCGGAATCGATTTGCGATTGGGCTTGAGTACCGCGACAGTCCGAATGCTCGCAGTTATATCCGCCGGATGATGTGGCGTGTAGGTGCGAATCTAGGTAGCTCGTATGTCATGCCGGTTAGCGGACTTGAATATACCGTTTCGGCCGGTGTTGGATTTCCGTTACATGGAATCGGAACGCATATTAACTTCAGCTTGGAGTATACGCATCGACAGGGTGCTATTCCGGCATACCCCAAGGACAATTCGCTCAAGTTCACCATTAATGTGGCGGTGGCGGAGAATTGGTTTTTCAAGCGCAGATTGTGATAATTCACAAAAGTGTATTATAAATCAACAACTTAAATATCTTTATTATGATGAAGAAAACACTATTTTTACTTGCTGCTGTTACGGCTATGCCGGTTGTAGTAAGTGCACAGGATGAGCCTGCTATCTCCGAGGAGTGCGTCGTCAATGTTTCGCTTTTCAACGAGGCGGTCAAGAACAAGCAGTATGCGGATGCATGGGAGCCTTGGCTGGAGACCTATACCAACTGTCCGAACGCCAATAAGGCTATCTATACCCGTGGCGAGCAAATCTTGGACTATATGTACAAGAACGCGAAGACAGACCAGGAGCGCGATTACTATCGACAGTTGGCGGTGAACATGTACGACAAGCGAATCAAGTACTTCGGCGATGATCCCAAGTATCCGACGGCGTATATTCTGGGTGAGAAGGGTGTTGCGTACTGCAAGTACTATCCCGATTCGGCGACCAATGCTTATAATTGGCTCAAGCAGTCTGTTGAGTCCCGTGGTCAGGCCAGTAAGATTGATGTGCTCGTAAAGCTCTTCAATGTCTCCGCCCTGAAGTACAAGGCCGATTCGACCTTTGCGGAACAGTTCATTACGGATTACAGTCTCGTTTCCGGATATCTGGGACAGATTGCAGACAACCCGCTGAATAAGAATGCGGCGGCTGCCGGTTCGAACCTCGATCAGGTAAACGCAACCTTTGCAGCCTCCGGTGCAGCAGATTGTGCGAAGCTTGACGAGTTGTATGCTACCACCGTGGAGAAGAACCAGAATAACCTAGAGGTGCTAGGAAAAATTGTTCGCCTGTACAAGCGTGTAGGGTGCACCGAGAGCGAGGTGTACTTCAGTGCTGCTGCCGCTTCGCATATGCTGCAACCCACCGAGGAGTCGGCCGTAGGCTGCGCGAAGATGTGCCTCAAGCGGGGCGATTTCCACAAGGCTATCGATTACTATCAGGAGGCCTATCACATTGATGTTGAGGCCAACGATAGCGACGAGGATCAGAGTGAGTATCTGTTCAGCATTGCGTACATCTATATGGACAAGCTACACAACTATCCCGAGGCTCGCACCTTTGCTCGTCGCTCGATGGAGACCTTGTCGGCTAATGCTCCTGCCAAACTTCGCAGTCGTGCGCTGATCTTGATAGGTATGTGCTATGCGGCTTCCAAACCTTATTCGGTTGAACTATATGCCGGCAAGGCGGCTATCCTGAACAAGACGGTGTTCTGGGTGGCTGTGGATAAGTTCCAGGAGGCAAAGAAGATTGATCCCGCTTGTGCCGAAGATGCCAATAAGCTCATCCAGTCCTATAGCCGGTATTATCCGACCAAGGAGGAGCGTTTCGATTTGCCGAACGAGTTCTCCGGTGACACCTTCACCGTAGGCGGCTGGATTAATGAGAAGACTTTTATTCGCTAGTCTTAGTATTCTACTGTTGACGGCCTGTGGCCCCAACGACAAAAAACTCCATACTGACGCGGTGCAAAACCGTGCCAGTATGCCTGTTTTGGATACCTATGAGGTGACGACCCTCATCTCGGATTCAGGTATCACCCGTTACCGAATCACTACGCCTGAGTGGCTGATATTCGATAAGGATACTCCGGTTCACTGGCTCTTCCCCAAGGGAATCTACCTTGAGAAGTTCGAACCGGATACCTTTGTCTCCGATAGCACGGAGGGATTCTATGTAGATGCATCGCTTCAGGCTGATTCGGCCTATTATAACTATGATGCCGAGGAGTGGATTCTCGTTGGAAACGTTCACGCGCTGAACCTGGATAGTGAGCAGTTTGACTCGCCTTGCCTGCGTTGGGAGCGAAGGAGCGAGAGTATCCTGTCCGACACAACGATTCAGATTACCAAGAAGAAAACCATCATCCGTGGGATTGGCTTCCGATCAAACCAGCAGATGACGCAATATACGATTATTCATCCTACGGGAATTATTCCCATCGAAGAAGAAAAAGACAGTACGCTATGATGTTAGAAAATAAGGTGGCCCTCATCACGGGCGGCTCACGCGGTATCGGTCGTGCGATAGCAGAGTGTTTTGCGGCGGAGGGTTGTTCCGTCGCCTTCACGTACAACAGCAATACTACCGCGGCAGAAGAAGTGCTCTCTGTTCTTCGCGCCAAGGGCGTACAGGCGGAGGCTTATATGCAGGATGCCGGTAGTTCCACAGGGGCGGAAGAAGTGGTGAGCAAGATTCTAGAGCAGTTTGGACACATCGATATCCTTGTTAATAACGCTGGAATCACGCGCGATACGCTCCTGCTTCGCATGACGGAGCAGCAGTGGGACGAAGTATTACAGGCTAATCTGAAGTCCGCCTATGCGTACACCAAGGCGGTTCTTCCGGCGATGATGAAACAACGCTCTGGCAGCATCATCTCGACCAGTAGTGTGGTTGCCCTAACCGGCAATCCCGGCCAGTCCAATTATGCCGCCAGCAAAGCGGGGCTTATTGCATTCTCGAAGTCTGTGGCGAAGGAAGTAGGGAGCCGAGGTATCCGCGTCAACTGCATTGCCCCCGGATTCATTGCTACCGATATGACGGCACAGCTCAACGATGACCAACGCGTCGCTATCCTTGCTCAGATTCCGATGAAACGAGTAGGGACTCCGGAGGACATTGCCCATGCAGCTCTCTTTTTGGCCAGCGATCTATCATCCTATATCTCCGGACAAGTACTTGCCGTTGATGGAGCAATGATTTAATCCCATCTCATTTCGGAGTTCTACTCAAGAATAGACATTTGTGAATCAATAGAAGTGTGAATTGTGAATTCAATTCACACTTTTCTTTTGTGCATTCACATATGTAGCCCTAATCTACACTTTTCAAAGAAGTATACGACATAGACAGAGTAGGGTAGTATTCAATTCTGTTTTTGAATAGGATCGTAATTTTCAATATTGAATACACACTTCAAAACTACAAAATAATGTTCCACGGCTTAATTTATAGGCATGCATGGAATATTTATCTTACTATATTTCAATAGTTATACATATGTTATCAAGTTGAATTAGAAACTTACTTTCACTTTTTTATCGAAATTAGTCCTAAAAGTCGTTTAGCGTGAAAGTATTAGTATATATCTTATGCGTTATAAGTAAATTAGCAATATATAGTCAAGCTTTACTTCCTATTTATAAGCCCTTACTATCCTTGAATTCATTATTGTGAAATATCTCTTGCTATTCAAATGTGTATTTTAATTCACAAATATATTATTATATTATCACATCTGAAAATATAGCATTGTGAATAATTTTTCTTTCAAAATATTTGCAAATGTCATTTATTTTTTGTATCTTTGCACTACATTTCACATTTGTACAGAGTAATTATGACAGACAGTGAGCGTTTGATTCGCGTAATCAAGGAGTCAGGTTTGACAGCAAAGGACTTTGCCGAGAGAATTGAAGTAGGTCAAGGGACTATTAGTAACATTGCCGGAGGAAGGAATAAACCTTCGCTAGAAGTAATGCAGAAGGTCCTTAGTCAGTTTGATAATATCCGTCCTGAGTGGCTGATAATGGGCCTAGAACCTATGTATAAGGATCAGGAACCAACGAGACCCGTTGAACCTGCTGTTGTTGCAACCGAACCGGACTTATTTAATTCGGCTCCTACTCCTGCTCCTATGGTAAACATAGAACGACCTTCCCCTCGCATAGAGGAGAAGGTCGTTGAGAAGGTCGTAGAAGTGCCTGTGGAGAAGATTGTGGAGAAGGTCGTTACGAAGACGATAGACCGTGTGGTGATCTTCTATAGCGATGGTACCTACGAACAGCGCTGACCTTTCGACCAGCGCTTGAGCTTTTAAACTTGGGGCTTAGAGTATGGCGTAGTCCAGCACCTCGTGGATATCGTTTACGTAGTGGAAATGTAGTCCCTTGAGGTACTTACTCGGAATCTCCTCCACGTCCTTCTCATTCTCGTGACAGAGGACGAGATCTGTAATCCCTGCTCGCTTAGCGGCTAGCAGTTTTTCTTTTACACCACCTATAGGAAGAACCTTGCCGCGAAGCGTCATTTCGCCCGTCATGGCAATCTTCTGACGCACCTTTCGATGGGTGATAGCCGATACCAAGGCTGTGGTGATGGTAATGCCGGCCGATGGACCATCCTTGGGTACGGCTCCTTCAGGAACGTGAACGTGAACACTATGCGTATCCAGGGTCTTCTGGTTGATGCCCAGCTCTGTAGCATGCGAGCGGATATAACCCATGGCCAGTGTCGCGGACTCCTTCATCACATCGCCCAGATTGCCAGTTAGGGTCAAAACGGGCTGCTTCGCGGGAGCGAGAGAGGCTTCGATATAGAGAATCTCGCCCCCTACAGCTGTCCATGCGAGTCCGGTAACGACCCCGACATACTTATTCCCCTCGTATGTGTCGCGATAGAACTTCTTTTGGCCCAAATAAGTCACCAGGTCTTCCTCTGTCGGGCTTACATTGTATTCCTCGCCCAGCGCGATACTGGTCGCCACCTTGCGGCATAGGGCTGCCAGGGTGCGGTCGAGCGAGCGAACACCGCTCTCCCGGGTGTAGTCCTCAATAATGCGGTCCAGGATGGGTTTGGTTATCTTCAGTTGCGCGGATTTCAGTCCGTGTTCCAGCAGCTGCTTAGGCAGCAGATGCTTAGCCGCAATCTGCACCTTCTCCTCCTGCAGGTAGCCCGTCATCTCAATCAGTTCCATTCTGTCCAATAGCGGGCGGGGAATCGAGTCGAGAGTGTTGGCGGTCGCGATGAAAAGCACTTGACTGAGGTCGTAATCTACATCGAGGTAGTTATCGTGGAATGTGTTGTTTTGCTCAGGGTCAAGCACCTCCAGCAACGCCGATGTAGGGTCTCCCTTATAGTCCGCGCCAATCTTGTCAATCTCGTCCAGCACAAAGACCGGATTGCTGCTTTGCACCTTCTTGATGGACTGGATAATCCGTCCAGGCATTGCACCGATATAGGTACGTCGGTGTCCTCGTATCTCTGCTTCGTCATGCAGCCCGCCCAACGAAACACGGGCGTATTTGCGTCCAAGCGCTTCGGCTATCGATTTGCCCAGACTGGTCTTTCCGACGCCCGGAGGGCCGTACAGGCATAGAATAGGGGACTTGATGGCTTTCTTACCGGACTCATGTTGGAGTTTGAGCACAGACAAGTACTCGATAATCCGCTCCTTGACTTTCTCCATGCCATAGTGGTCGCGGTCGAGGATCTTCTGGGCGTGCCGGATATCAAATGCATCTTCGGTATATTCGTTCCAAGGCAGGTCGAGCAGGGTGTCCAGGTAGTTCTGCTGAAGCGAGAAATCCGGTCCGTGCATCGACATGGCCCGGAGTTTCTCCAACTCGGACTTGAAGTAATCCGCTACGGTTTTATTCCAGTGCTTGGTCTTAGCACGGTCTTCCATCGTCTTGATGATCCGACTGCTGTCGTTGCCCAGTTCCCGTTGGATGGTCTCCAATTGCTCACGCAAGTAGTATTCGCGACTGTCTTTATTGATCTCAGCACTTGTTTTCTCTTGAATTTCGTGCTGTAGTCTGGTGATTTCTATCTCTTTAGCAAGCAGTGTAAGCAGTTGCGGAGCACGGTCTTTTACGACTGTGGTTTCCAGCAGGTGCTGCTTATCCTGGATACTGATGTCGAAGTTTACGCAGACATAATTGACCAGGGTAACGGGGTTTCCGATGCTGTTCAGGATCATGTTTGCATCCTTCACGTCATGTCCCTCGAGGATATTCAGTGCCTGCTGTTTGATGGTGCTGCATAGCGCCAGAAACTCCTTATCCTTGCGGGCGGGATAGATTTCCTCGAATCGCTCCACTTTGGCCTGAATCACACCACGAACGGTCTTGAATTCCGTTGCCCGAACGCGGGTTATTCCTTCTAGAAACACCATCAGACTTTCGTCCGGTAGTGCCATTGTTCGTACGATTCGGGCGGTAGTGCCGATTTCGTATAGGTCTTCGGCCGTTGGATCGTCGGTCTGCTTCGCACGCTGACAAAGGACGAGAATCAGTTCTTCGTGCTCAAAGCGGGACTGAACCAGTTTGCGGTTCTTCGGTCGGGTGATGTTAATCGGAAGAATTACTCCCGGAAACAATACCCGATTTCGAAGGGGTAGGACTGTCAACACTTCACCATCCTGTACCTCTCGGCTCTGAATGGCGTCATCTAGTATGTCTGCTAATTCACCCATTGAAATCAAATATTTAACATAATCGTGATTCGATGGAAATAAGGAGCTGAATTCGTTTTAGTCCTTATTGAGAGGTCGGATATCGAGTTTGAGTTCATCGAGCTGCACCGGATCAAGCGGCCCCGGAGCTCCAAGCATCACATCACGTCCCTGGTTGTTCTTCGGGAAGGCGATGCAGTCGCGGATACTGTCGAGACCGGCAAAGATACTAACCAGTCGATCGAGTCCGTAAGCCAGTCCTCCGTGAGGCGGCGCTCCGTACTTGAAGGCGTTCATCAGGAATCCGAACTTCTGCTGAGCCTGTTCGGGCGTGAAGCCGAGAATCTCAAATATCTTCTGCTGCAACTCAGCATTGTGGATACGGATCGAACCGCCACCTACTTCACAACCATTGATGACGCAGTCGTATGCGTTGGCGCGAACACTTGCTGGGTCGGTGTCCAGCAGCGGAATATCCTCTGGTTTGGGACTCGTAAAGGGATGGTGCATCGCCATGAGGCGGTTCTCCTCGTCGCTCCACTCGTACATCGGGAAGTCAATCACCCAGAGGCAACTGAACTTCTTCGGGTCGCGCAATCCCAGCTGACGGCCCATCTCCAGGCGCAGTTCGCTGAGCTGCTTGCGGGTCTTCATGGCGTCATCGCCGCTGAGAATCAGGATCAGGTCGCCTGCTTCGGCTCCCATGGCCGTCTTCATCTGCTGCAGCACCTCCTGCCCGTAGAACTTATCCACGCTGCTCTTAACTGTTCCATCGGCCTCTATCCGGGCATAAATCAAGCCCTTGGCACCAATCTGACTGCGTTTAACATAATCTGTCAGCCCGTCTATCTGTTTCCGCGTGTATACGGCCTGTCCCTTGGCGCAAATACCACCGATGTAAGCCGCGTTGTTGAACACGCTGAAGCGCTCGGCTTCGGGTTTCTGGGCCTCTGCTGCGTGGAAGATGTCCTGCAGCTCCACAAACTTCATTCCGAATCGTGTATCGGGCTTATCGGAACCGTAATACTTCATTGCGTCGGCCCACGTCATCCGCGGCAATGTCGGAATATCAATATTCAGAATCGTCTTAAACAGGTGCTTCACCATCCCTTCGAACATCTGCAGGATATCCTCCTGCTCCACGAAACTCATTTCGCAGTCGATCTGGGTGAACTCCGGCTGACGATCGGCACGAAGGTCTTCGTCGCGAAAACACTTAACAATCTGAAAATAACGGTCAAAACCGCTAACCATCAAGAGTTGCTTTAGGGTTTGTGGACTCTGCGGCAGGGCGTAGAACTGACCGGGATTCATGCGGCTCGGAACGACAAAGTCTCTCGCGCCTTCGGGGGTCGAGTTCACCAGAACAGGGGTCTCTACCTCCAGGAATCCGTTGCTATCCAGGTATCGGCGAACCTCGAAGGCCATACGATGGCGAAGTTCCAGGTTCTTGCGGACGATAGGACGACGCAAGTCTAGGTAACGATACTTCATACGGAGGTCATCACCGCCATCGCTTTCGTCTTCAATCGTGAAGGGAGGAGTCAATGCCGGGTTGAGCACCGTCAATTTCGAGACCTCTATCTCTATCTCTCCAGTCGGAAGGGCGCTGTTCTTGCTGTAACGCTCGACTACCTTACCCTCTACTTGCAGAACAAACTCACGTCCCAGGTGATTGGCCTGCTCGTTCAGTTCGGCGTTGGTCTCTTGGTTAAAACTCAATTGGGTAATGCCGTATCGGTCGCGCAAATCGATGAAGGTCATTCCTCCCATTTTGCGCACGCGTTGTACCCACCCCGCCAGGGTGACGGTCTTGCCTGCGTCGGCCAGCCGAAGCTCGCCACATGTTACACTCCTGTACATATAATAAAAGTTTAAAAGTTCAAAAGTTTAAGAGTTCAAATAGGCAAATTTACTCTGCTGTAACGTCAGGATTAATCTTATGAATCAGTCCCTTCAGCACGTCGCCCGGACCGAACTCGTAGAACTCCCCTACTCCGTCTTTTATCATCGCTTGCACCGATTCCGTCCACCTAACCGGCGACGTCAGTTGCTTAATCAGGTTCTCCCTGATCTGCTCCGGGTCTGTAACGGGAGCAGCCGTCACGTTCTGGTAGACCGGGCAGATGGGTTCGTGGAACTCTGTAGCAAGAATCGCTTTCTTCAGCCGTTCCCCTGCCGGAGCCATCAGCGGACTGTGAAACGCCCCACCGACTGACAGCCGGATAGCGCGTTTCGCACCACGTTCCTTGAAGATGACGCACGCCTTCTCAATGCCCTCTATTGTGCCGGAAATGACGACTTGTCCCGGGCAGTTGAAGTTCGCGGCCACGACCCCATCTATCTCCCCACATATCTCCCTCACCTGCTCGTCCGGCAATGCCAGAATAGCCGCCATGGTTCCGGGATTCTGTTCGCATGCCGCTTGCATACCTAGGGCGCGCTCGCTGACGAGTTTGATGGCGTCCTCCAGTTTGAGCGCTCCTGCCGCCACCAGCGCCGAGTATTCGCCCAGACTGTGTCCGGCTACCGCGTCCGGTTTCATTGTGGTATTCACCATCGCACTCACCACGCTGTGCAAGAACACCGCCGGTTGGGTCACTTTCGTCTGCCTCAGGTCTTCATCTGTGCCGTTGAACATAATGTCCGTTAGCCGAAAACCGAGAATATCATTCGCCTTTTCCATGACCTCGCGCGCCTCGGCGTACTGGTCGTATAGGTCCTTACCCATTCCCACAAACTGAGCACCCTGCCCGGGGAACACAAATGCTTTCTTCATTGCTAAAAATAGTTATTTATAATTTGGATACAAAGATACAAAAAAAAATCGAAATTCGCAAGCGTTTTCCGATTTTTTTTGATAAAAGTGCTAGGAATGGGTCGCAAAGTATTTCCAAAGCGGTGCAGCGTGCAGGGCTTGGATGATTTGTCCGGTCTCCAGCAGTTCGCGAACTTCCTCCTTCGTGAATATATCGACATGGATATCTTCGGTCGCTTCTTCGTGCTGGTCGCTTATCTTCTCGACATCCGTGGCAAGGAAGGTGTAACTGAGGTTCGTGTGATTGGTAGGATTGGGCGAGAGGGTCATGAACAGCTGCCACTGCCCGCCCCCGAAACCGGTCTCTTCGCTCAGTTCGCGTTGGGCGGCTTCAAGGGGTGTTTCGCCCTGGTCAATCACGCCGGCCACCAGCTCAAAGCGGGTCTCGCCCAGCGCGTGACGGTATTGGTCCTCCATCACAAAAAGACCGTCTTTCGTGATGGCTATCACGTTGATCCAATTCGGGAAGTCCAAGATGAACCACTCCGGGACAATCGCACCCGAGGGCAGTTGCACCCGTTCCTGATGGATATTGAGCCACGTACCTCGGTTAATCAGCGGCTTGCTGTCGAGTACAGTCCATTTGCGGTTTTCGAGTTTAGGAATCATAACTGTTTGGTTCTTATGACTACAAAGATACGAAAAAAATACGAGATTTGCAAGAAGGATGGGAGGAATTGATTAATGTGTTCCGATAGCACCGTTGTCGGCGGTCCAGATGGGTTCAACGCTATCGGTATCCTTGTCGTGGAGGAGAATCTTCTTCAGCACCTGATTGTGGTATACAAAGTAGTACTTCTGCTTCTGGCCATTCTCGTCCAGCAGCCGATAGGTATCCGTCTCCGTGTTATTGGAGTAATTCCTGTCGGAAGGTTCGCCGAGGATATCCTGTACTCGGGTGATATCTGTCCCCGGTGTCATTTCGGTTAGGACGACGGTGATAGACGGGGTGTCATCGGACTGGGCATAGATGCCCGACATGCAGCAAAAGGCTGCGAAGATTAGCAAGATACGTTTCATTATGATTAGTGATTATGGATTACTT
>X369_Koala__coassemble_179_pt1 | contig 13416 bp, 8 predicted proteins | sample X369_Koala__metabat2_high_PE_004 | metagenome-assembled genome bin X369_Koala | reverse complement strand
GCTGGTGTCCGGAACCAGATGCCTTACTTCCGTATGGATGGCGCCGCCCATTCTCAGACCGTATATCTCCACACGGGAATCTGCTCCCGTGAGATCCACCGCAATATGATAATCAGCCGACTCCTGGAGGGAAATGACCACCAGTCGGCGCTGCTCGCCCGCAGCCAACTTCAGGCTTAGGTCACGAGACGGGGCATTGATGATATAATCAGTGGGCAAGGAAAGCATAGCCGTTTTGCTCAATCTCCTGCACTAGCTCGCGTCCACCGCTACGGACAATACGTCCGTCAGCCAGCACATGCACCTGATCCGGTACAATATAGTCCAGCAACCGCTGGTAATGCGTGATGACGATGGCAGCGTTATCGGGGGTGTGGAGGCGACTGATTCCTTCGCCTACAATCCTTAGCGCATCGACATCGAGGCCGGAGTCAGTCTCGTCCAGTATACTCAGACATGGCTCCAGCAGCGCCATCTGGAGAATCTCGTTCTTCTTCTTCTCACCACCGGAATAACCCGCATTGACCGCGCGGTTATCGAGTTTGGCAGGCATGGAGAGCAACTCCCGCTTGGCACGAATGAGTTTCATCAACTCGCTTGCGGAGATGGGACCCTCTCCTCGATAGGCGCGTTTGGCGTTCACCGCGGCACGTAGGAAGGTAGTCATCGGCACTCCGGGAATCTCAACGGGGTATTGGAAACTGAGAAACAGCCCCGCACAAGCCCGTTCTTCGGCCGGCATAGCAAGCAGATCCTGCCCGTTGAGCAGTGCCGTTCCTTCCGTTACCGTATATGCGGGATTTCCTGTCAAAACAGCTCCTAGGGTAGACTTTCCGGCTCCATTGGGGCCCATAATGGCATGAACCGAACCGGCTTCGATACTCAGGTCGATACCGTGTAGAATCTCCTTGTCGCCAATGGAGGCATGCAGATTGTGAATTTCGAGAAGCATAGGACGTTATAGAACAGATAGAACCACTTCCCCAACGGCTTGCAACGTGGCGGGGCAGATATGTGCCTCATCGTCCTGGCGGGTATGCCATACGGCGGGGAAGCCGTGATCGCTGTTGGGATTGAAGTGGACAATATCGACCGTTGGAATTCCTGCCCGGCAGAGGGGTAGGTGATCATCCGTAATGGGATACGATGCCTGGTCAACGAATATAGTCCCGTAGCCCAGGCGATTGGCCGTGTGCCAGATATGCTCTACATAATCGGGGGCATACTGGGTCGAATAGTATTCGCGTGCAAAGAACGCATCCGCAGCTCCGACCATATCGAGGACAATGCCGTAGGAGTAGGGAGCATTCAGGTGTTGAGCGAAGTACTGAGAACCGAGGCACCAACTGTCTTCACGTTGTTGACCCGTATAGAACGCAGGCGTACCCATGTCCTCCAGGTCGAAGAACACCAGCGTCACTGCAGGACAATTCTCTCTTAGACTCAGCTGACGAGCAATCTCCAGCAGGACTGCTACACCGGAAGCACCGTCATTGGCACCCGGCACACAATAGTGGCGGTCGTCGTAATTCGCTTCCGCATCGGTCCAGGGACGCGTGTCGTAGTGAGCTCCCAGCAGTACGGACGGAACAGAGTCCGGTCCGAAGTGGGCAATGATATTCATCAGGTGCTGTGGACGCCCGGAGTAGTCCATCATCTCACCCGACTGCAACGTGATGGTGGCTCCATAGCGGGCCAGAGTCGAAGCGATATACGCTGCACACTGACGATGCCCTTCGCTTCCACCGGTACGCGGACCGCAAGCCAGTTGCGCCGAGATGTGAGCCATCGCCGAGTCTGCCGAGAATTCGGGACGAGCAATGGCCGTATTCGACGCCGAATGCGATGAGCAGGCCGTGAGACTAAACGCCATCAAACCCACACTCAGGATTGTGAATAGACGGGACATCAGCGATGCGGATGATGGTTGCTTTTGTTGATACGTTGCGCACCGTTATTCCGGAGCGCCAGAGCGTTACTTAGATCGTCCTCCGAGATGGTCAACCGACCATCTGAAAGGGCTTGCATATCACGGATGACTCGATTGGGAGTCGGATCCTGATCGCGATTCCACTGCAGATTCCGATTGACCATCGCTACCGCAAGGGTGCGGGTCAAGTCGTCACGGCGTTCACCCCGAGGGAGCGTAACCGCGTATTCGATGACATCCTGGATGATGCGACCATAGTTGCGCATCTTGATGGGAGTATTCATAGGACTTTGATTTACTTGATATTGAGATCCGAAACGGAGTGGTGCTCCTGGATAGCCTGAATCACGTTCGCCAGAGACGAAGCGATGGAGACGACATGCACTTTCGGACAACGGGCTATATCGAAGGGAACAGTGTCTGTGAAGACCAGCTCCTCCAGTACCGATTTCGATATATTTTCGCAGGCTCGTCCAGACATGATTCCGTGGGTCACGAGTGCGCGAACAGAGGTGGCACCTGCTTCCTTCATGAGCGCAGCGGCCTTGCACAGCGTGTTGGCGGTGTCGGCCATGTCGTCTACGATGACGACGTCCTTGCCCTCTACATCGCCTAGCACACGCATCTCGTCTACTTGATTGGCTACAGCGCGGTGCTTGTAGCAGATAACCATCGGCACTTCGTTTCCGGTCAGGTCATGCATCTTCTTGGCGAACGCTGCGGCTCGCTTCGAGCCACCCACATCGGGTGAGGCAACGATGAGGTTCTTCAGGTTCAGACTGTGAACATATCCGGCCAAGGTGTTGGCGCCATAGAGGTGATCTACCGGGATGTCGAAGAAACCCTGAATCTGGTCGGCATGCAAGTCGACGGTAATGATGCGGTCGGCTCCGGCACCCTGCAGCATATTCGCTACGAGCTTGGCACCTATCGCCACACGCGGACGGTCTTTGCGATCCTGACGTGCCCAACCGAAGTACGGGATGACTGCGATGACCTTATACGCCGAAGCGCGTCGGGCGGCATCAATCATGAGCAGTAGTTCCATCAGGTTGTCGCTGTTCGGAACCGTAGATTGAACGAGGTATACCGACTGACCGCGAACCGAGTCGTCAAAGTATACCGTGAACTCACCGTCCGAGAAGTGTTGGATGGTAACGTTTCCGGGCTTGCAGCCCAAATGGTAGCAGATTCGCTCTGCTACAGCCTGGCCCTTCGAGCCGGCAAATACCTTAAAGGAGGAGGATTCCATAGTGGTATGTTAATTTGTTAATCTGTTTATTTGTTTATTTGCAAATTTGCGAATTTACCAATTTGCAATTACTCATGCTGATGGAGGAGGTATATCAGCGTGGGATAGTGGTCGCCATAGCCGTCTTGCCAGACGCCACCTTTGTGGGTACGGAGAGGAGTACCCTTATCTTTGCCTTCCTGCACAGTTAGGAAGGGCTTGTTGAAGACCTGACTTTTCCAGTAGGTCCACTTTCCGTCCTTGATATCTGCGCTGAGGAGGGGCTCGGAGATGATGATCTGGTCAAATAGATTCCAGCCACCGTTATAAGCCAGCGAACCATTGCCATTGGCATAATGCACCCACATCGTGTTGAACAGTCCCTTTTCACCTACCTGCTTACGCTTTTCTTTTGCGCCTAGCACGTCGGCACAACTGTGGTTGTAGGGGTCATCGTTTAGGTCACCCATGAGGATGATTTTCGAGGCGGGCTCGCGGGTGTAGAGCGAGTCGATGATGTGCATCGAGAGCATGGCTGCCGTATCGCGGGTGGGTCGGGAGGTGAGTTCTCCGCCATACCGGCTGGGCCAGTGACAAACGAGGATATGAATCTTCTCCAGCGGTTTTTCGCCTAGGATATATCCGTCGACTAGCAGTTGCAGACGACTCTTTACTTCTCCACCATCGGTGTAGTGAGCCTTCAGCTCATACCCGCGCACAGCGGTGGGCTTGAATAGATCGGGGTTGTAGAGGAAACCAACATCCACGCCACGACGGTCGGGTCCTTCGAGCAATATGGGTTCGTAATGCCGCTCGTGCTTGTCGCGCAGGCGAGCGCATAGGTCGTTTAGGCAACGGATGTTCTCCACCTCTGCCACCCCCACGCACATCGCTCCACGCGGATCCTCGTCGGTTCCCAGCGCGGCAATCGCCTCCGCCATACGGTCCAACTTATGCTCGTACTTGAGCGGAGTCCATTTCATTCCACCATCGGGCAGGTACTCGTAGTCGTTCTTGCCCTCATCATGGATGGTGTCGAACAGGTTCTCTAGGTTGTAGAAGGCGATGGCCCGTACCGTCTGCTGCGCACTAAGCCTCGGGCTCAGACTCAGCAGACAGAGCATCAATAGAATTGGAAGTCTTCTCATAGTCCGAATTGGTGATTTCGTTGGGACGATAGAGTATCTGGATATTCTCGGCATATACCTCGGTGCGATGACGCATTTCGCCGTCTTTCTCCCAGGTACGGTTGTGGAGCGATCCCTCGACATAGAGTTTCATACCCTTTCGGATATAGCGCTCGGCCCATTCGGCCAGATTACGACGCAGCGTGATCGTGTGCCACTCGGTGCGCTCGGGAACCTGGGTTCCGTCTTGCGCCACATACGCACGATCGGAGGTCGCGAGTTTGAAGTTTGCGATGCACACACCCCGATCCAGGTAGCGCACGTCGGGATCCGTCCCGACGCCGCCAACCAAGATAACTTTATTTACCGAAGCCATAATTCTGTTCGTTTAGAGGGTTTCATCCTGAAGACTGAGCTGGGCTTCCCGCTCGGCACGTGCAGCCTGCAGCGCCTGATATTCATCGGCGTTGTAGACGGAGATGTGCTTGAAGTCGCGATAGCCTGTACCGGCAGGGATGAGGTTTCCGCAAATTACGTTCTCCTTCATGCCCTCCAGGTAATCGGTCTTGCCCTCGATGGCTGCCTCGTTGAGGACCTTTGTGGTCTCCTGGAAGGAAGCGGCGGACATGAACGATTTCGTACCCAGTGCAGCGCGGGTGATACCTTGCAACACCTGACGAGCAGTAGCGGATTGGGCATCACGGGCTTCAACCAGTTTACGATCCTTACGACGCAGAGACGAGTTCTCATCATGCAGACGGCGCGAAGTGACGATTTGACCGGCATGCAGAATCTCGGAGTCACCGGCATCGGTAACCACGAATTTGCCGTAGATGCGGTCGTTCTCGTCGATAAAGTCAAGTTTGTCGACCAGTTGACCCTGCAGGAATCCGGTGTCACCGGGTTCCTGTACCTCCACCTTACGCATCATCTGACGAACGATAATCTCAAAGTGCTTATCGTTGATTTCTACACCCTGCATCCGGTATACGGACTGGGCTTCGTTGACGATATAGTCCTGAACGGCAGTCGGTCCCTGAATAGCCAGGATGTCGTCCGGCGTGATAGAACCATCGGACAAGGCCATACCCGCCCGAACGAAGTCACCGTCCTGAACGAGGATTTGCTTGGTAACAGGGATGAGGTAAGACTTGACTTCACCCAGTTTGGATGTGATGGTTAATTCGCGGGCGCCGCGTTTAATCTTGCCGAGCGAAATCTCACCGTCGATTTCCGCCACGATAGCGGGGTTAGCCGGATTGCGGGCCTCGAAGAGCTCTTGTACGCGCGGCAGACCGCCCGTGATATCACCGGCGGAACCGAAGGCACGTGCCTGGGTGAAGAGCAGGTCACCAATCTTGATTTCATCGCCATCCTCGTGCACCAGACTGGCCTTGATAGGCAGGTTGTAGGAGCGCAGTACATTTCCGGCGGCGTCCATAATCATCGCCATCGGCATCTTGGTCTTATCCTTGGAATCAATGATGGTTACTTCCTTTTTACCGGTCTGCTCATCGACAACGGTGTTGCACGTTACGCCTTCAATCAGGTCCTGATAGTGCAGCACACCATCCTGCTCAATAACAAGACTGGCCTTATACGGGTCCCACTCGCAGACCATCTGACCCTTTTGATATGCCATGCCGGGCTTGACAAAGAGCTTGGAGGCGTAGGGGATATTGAAGGTCGTGAGAATCACTTCTGTCTCGGGGTCAACGAGGTGCATCTCATTCAGACGGCTTACGACGATGATGTCGCCTTCAGCGGTCGTGATGGTACGCAGGTCTTCAATCTCAATCATACCATCGCGGGGAATAGCGTAGGTATTTTGGGTAGCAGCATTACCGGCCAGACCTCCCGAGTGGAAGGTACGCAGGGTCAACTGAGTACCCGGTTCACCGATGGCCTGTGCGGCAATGACGCCGACGGCCTCGCCCTTCTGTACCATTAGTCGGGTGGCCAGGTTTCGACCGTAGCACTTGGCGCAAACACCGTGCTTGCTTTCGCAGGTCAGCACCGAGCGGATTTCTACCTCCTCGATGCCGGCAGCCTCAATAGCGTCGCAAGCGGCTTCGCGAATCTCCTCGCCAGAAGCGACGATGAGTTTACCCTTATTATCATAGATATCGTGCACAGATACGCGTCCGAGGATACGCTGGCTGAGGCTGGCGACAACGGTGTCGTTCTGCTTGATGGCACGAGCGGTCAGACCACGGAGCGTGCCGCAGTCCTCCTCGTTGATGATGACGTCGTGACTGACATCAACCAGACGACGGGTCAGGTATCCGGCATCGGCGGTCTTCAATGCGGTATCGGACAGACCCTTACGGGCTCCGTGGGTACCGATGAAGTACTCCAGCACGGACATTCCTTCCTTGAAGTTCGACAGAACCGGGTTCTCGATGGACGTACGTGTGTCAGTAGCACCGGCCTTCTGCGGTTTACCCATGATACCACGGATACCCGCCAGCTGCTTGATCTGCTGCGCATTACCACGGGCTCCGGAATCCATCATCATGTACACGGCGTTGAAACCTTGGTCGGCCTCGGCCATGTGCTTCATGAGGATATCCGTCATCTCGGCATCAATCTTGTTCCAGGTATCCACAGTCTGCTGATAGCGCTGGTCATCGTTGATTTCACCGAAGTTATACATCTCGGTGATCTGGTCGACCTCGGCATTACCCTTGTCTACCAGCTCCTTCTTCTCTTCCGGAACGAGGATATCGTTCAGACAGAAGCTCAATCCACCGCGGAAGGCCATGTAGTAACCCAGGTTCTTGATGTCGTCCAGGAACTGTGCCGTACGGGCAACACCACATACCTTAATAACCATCGAGATGATGTTCTTGACGGCCTTCTTCTTGAGTACGGCGTTTTGGAAACCAATCTCCTTAGGCACATAGCGGTTCACCAGGCAGCGACCAGGAGTTGTATCGATGATATGGTTGATGAACTTGCCGTCCACAAAGTCGTTGATGCGGACTTTCACGTTCGCGTGGATATCGACCTTACCTTCATTGAGCGCAATCTCGCACTCGTCGGGGCTGTAGAATGTCAGTCCTTCACCTTTCACGCCCGAGCGCGGCTTGGTGATATAGTACAGGCCGAGAATCATATCCTGCGAAGGTACGGTGATAGGATTACCGTTAGCCGGGTCGAGGATGTTATGCGAGCCCAGCATCAGCAGTTGCGCCTCCAGGATGGCCTCGTTGCTCAAGGGCAAGTGGACGGCCATCTGGTCACCATCGAAGTCGGCGTTGAATCCGGCGCAAGCCAGCGGGTGCAGCTGAATGGCACGACCCTCAATCATCCTCGGCTGGAAAGCCAGGATACCGTGACGGTGCAGGGTCGGTGCACGGTTCAGCAGAACGGGGTGACCCTCCATTACGTGCTCGAGGATCTCGTATACCACCGCATCACGGCGATCGATAATCTTCTTGGCGGACTTAACCGTCTTCACGATTCCGCGCTCAATGAGTTTGCGGATAATAAACGGCTTATACAGTTCGGCGGCCATCTCCTTCGGAAGACCGCACTCGTGCATCTTCAGTTCCGGACCGACAACGATAACCGAACGACCGGAATAGTCGACACGCTTACCCAGCAGGTTCTGACGGAAGCGGCCTTGCTTTCCCTTCAGCGAGTCGCTCAGACTCTTGAGGGGACGATTGGCTTCAGACTTGATAGCCGTCGTCTTACGGCTGTTGTCGAACAGCGAGTCGACAGCCTCCTGCAGCATACGTTTCTCGTTGCGCAGGATGACCTCCGGTGCATGAATCTCCACCAGTCTCTTCAGACGGTTGTTGCGGATGATGACACGGCGATAGAGGTCGTTCAGGTCGCTGGTGGCGAAGCGGCCGCCATCCAGCGGGACGAGCGGACGAAGCTCCGGCGGCGTCACGGGAATGACGGTCAGAATCATCCATTCAGGTTTGCTGCGGCCCTTCGAGGCGCGGAAGGACTCTACCACTTGCAGACGCTTGAGTGCCTCCTGACGGCGCTGGGTTGAACCCTCGCTGTTTGCCTGGTCACGCAGCTCGTAACTCAGGGTATCCAGGTCTACACGCTGGAGCATCTCCAGGATGGCCTCGGCGCCCATCTTCGCTACGAACTTCTCGGGATCGGTGTCCTCCAGCTCGGCATTGCCTTCCGGCAGGCGGGTGAGCAGTTCGTTGTACTGTTCGTCATCGAGCAACGTGCCGTTATCGATGATATCGTCGTCCAGTTCCTGACCCTTCAGGGGACCGGCGTTGATGACGATGTAACGCTCGAAGTAGATGACGGAGTCGAGTTTCTTGGTCGGGATGCCGAGCAGAGCCGCCATCTTCGAGGGCAGCGAACGCAGGTACCAAACGTGTGCAACGGGCACAACGAGTTTGATGTGACCCATACGTTCACGGCGGACCTTCTTCTCGGTTACCATGACACCGCATCGTTCGCAGGTCACGTTCCGATACTTGATACGCTTATACTTACCGCAGTAGCACTCGTAGTCCTTGGTCGGACCGAAGATGCGCTCGCAGAACAGACCCGACGGTTCGGGCTTATAGGTGCGGTAGTTGATGGTTTCGGGTTTGAGGACCTCGCCGTAAGAGTTTGCGAGGATCTCGTCCGGCGATGCCAAACCAATGCTGATCTTGGTGAAGCCGGTTCGCTGAATATTTTTATCTTGCTGATTGTATGCCATAGTCGTAGTGTATTATTCCATCTTGATCGAAAGTCCGAGACCCTGAAGCTCGTGTAGGAGTACGTTGAGCGACTCGGGGATACCCGGGGTGGGGAAGGACTCGCCCTTCACGATTGCCTCGTAGGTGCGGGCGCGGCCGGTGACATCATCGGACTTGACGGTCAGAATCTCCTGCAGGGTATGGGCGGCACCATGGGCCTCGAGGGCCCAGACCTCCATCTCTCCGAAACGCTGACCACCGAATTGGGCCTTACCGCCAAGCGGCTGCTGGGTGATGAGGCTGTACGGGCCAATCGAACGGGCGTGCATCTTGTCGTCGACCATGTGACCGAGTTTCATGAAGTAGGTGATACCTACGGTAGCCATCTGGTCGAAGGGCGTACCGGTCTCACCATCATAGAGCTGGGTCTGACCGCCACGCGGCAGGCCGGCCTTATCGGTCCACTCGTTCAGCTGATCCAGCGTGCAACCGTCGAAGATAGGCGTCGAGAACTTGACACCCAGCTCCTGTCCGGCCCAACCGAGGACAGCCTCGAAGATCTGACCGATGTTCATTCGCGAAGGTACGCCCATCGGGTTCAGCACGATATCTACCGGCGTTCCGTCTGCCATGAAGGGCATGTCCTCCACGCGGACAATCTTGCTCACGATACCCTTGTTACCGTGACGTCCGGCCAGCTTATCACCCACGCGTACCTTACGACGCTTGGCGATATATACCTTGGCCATCTGAATCACGCCGTTAGGCAGTTCGTCACCGATGGTGATGTTGAACTTCTGACGCTTGAGCTCGACGTCGTACTCCTTGATCTTACGCAGGTAGTTGACCACAGCCTTGGCGATCAACTCGTTCTTGTGCTCATCGCCAGTCCAGCCTTCCAGCAGGACGGATGCGAAGTCGATTTGACCGAGGTTTGCTTTCGTGAAGTGTCCATCGGCAGGGATGAGCTCCGTGCCTACAATATCGCGTACGCATACTACCTTATTATTCTTAAGCAGGTTGAAGAGTTTGTCTACCATCACCTGATGGAGAGCCTCCACCTTTTGCTCATGTTCGGCCTCCAGACGGAGAAGCACTTCTTTATCGGCAATCTTCTCCTTGCGTTCCTTGATGGTGCGGGTGTACAGGCTCTTGTCTACTACCGTTCCGCTTAGTGCGGGCGAAGCCTTCAGACTAGCGTCCTTTACATCACCGGCCTTGTCGCCGAAGATGGCCTTCAGCAGCTTCTCTTCCGGCGAGGGATCGGCCTCACCTTTCGGGGTTACCTTACCGATGATGATATCGCCCGGTTCGATGTGGGCACCGATACGTACTAAGCCGTTCTCGTCTAGGTCCTTCGTGGTCTCCTCGCTCACGTTCGGGATGTCAGCAGTCAGTTCCTCCTTACCGCGCTTGGTCTCACGGACCTCCAGCAGCTCCTCCACCACGTGGACGGAGGTGAACATATCGTCACGAACCATGCGTTCGCTCAGCACGATCGCATCCTCGTAGTTGTAACCCTTCCAGGGGATGTAAGCTACCTTCAGGTTATTACCCAGCGCCAGTTCCCCGCGTTCGGTGGCGTAGCCTTCGGTCAATATCTGACCAGCCTCTACCTTATCGCCCTTGCGAACTAGCGGACGCAGATCGATGGTCGTGCACTGATTGGTGCGTTGGCACTTGGGGATGCGGTAGCTTACGATCGGGTCGTTGAAGCTCACGAACTCCTCATCATCCGTGCGGTCGTAACGAATGCGGATGGTGTCGGCATCCACATAGATAACCTCACCATTGCCTTCTGCTACGATTTGGGTGCGGGAGTCGCGAATCAGCTGATCCTCAATGCCTGTTCCGACGATAGGCGACTCGCAACGAACCAGAGGTACCGCCTGGCGCATCATGTTCGATCCCATCAGGGCACGGTGGGCATCATCGTGCTCCAGGAACGGAATGAGGGCAGCAGCGATGGACGCTATCTGACACGGAGCTACATCCATCAGGTTGACCTCCTGCGGGGTAACGACAGGGAAGTCGTCCTTATAACGGCTCTTGACTTTCTTGCGGATGAAACTTCCATCGGGATTCAGCGGAGCATTACCTTGCGCTACTATATTGACTTCCTCATCTTCGGCAGTCATGTATATCACGTCGTCGTTGTTGAGGTCTACAATACCGTTCTCGGCCTTACGATACGGGGTCTCGATGAATCCCAGGTCGTTAATCTTCGCGTATACACACAGCGACGAGATCAGACCGATATTCGGGCCTTCCGGTGTCTCGATAGGACACAGACGACCGTAGTGGGTGTAGTGTACGTCTCGTACCTCGAATCCGGCGCGGTCACGGGTCAGACCGCCGGGGCCCAGGGCGCTCAGACGACGCTTGTTCGTGATCTCTGCCAGCGGGTTCTGCTGGTCCATGAACTGGCTCAGGGCGTTCGTGCCGAAATAGCTGTTCACGACGGTGCTGATTGCCTTGGCGTTAATCAGGTCGGTGGGCTTGAACACTTCGTTGTCACGGACATTCATTCGCTCGCGGCAGGTACGTGCCATACGATTCAGACCGATACCGAATTGGTTGTATAGCTGCTCACCTACGGTGCGAACACGACGGTTGCTCAGGTGGTCGATATCGTCTACCTCGGCGTTGCTGTTGATGAGCTCTACCAGGTAGCGGATAATTTCGATGATGTCTTCCTTGGTCAGCACACGGGTGTCAATCGGGGTGTCCATTCCGAGTTTGCGGTTCATGCGGTAGCGTCCTACTTCTCCTAGGTCGTAGCGCTTGTCGCTGAAGAACAGGTTCTGGATTACCTCGCGGGCCGTCATATCATCGGCCGGCTCGGCGTTACGCAGCTGGCGGTAGATGTAGAGCACCGCTTCAGACTCCGAGTGCGTCGGATCCTTCTGCAGGGTGTTGAAGATGATGTCGAACTTGGTCTCGTTGGCCTCCTCCTTGTGTACGAGCAGGGTCTTGACGTTCGCCTCCAGAATCGTCTCGATATTCGTGGCGTCCAATATGGTCTCGCGCTCCAGGATGACTTCGTTTCGCTCGATGGATACCACCTCTCCGGTGTCTTCATCTACGAAGTCTTCGTTCCAGGCTCGCATGACGTTTCCGGCTACCTTTCGTCCAATCAGGCCCTCCAGCGTCTCGCGGTTTACCTTCACTTCTTCGGCCAGACCGAAGCAGCCCAATATCTCGCGGTCAGACTCGTATCCGATGGCGCGGAGCAGGGTGGTGACGGGTAACTTCTTCTTGCGGTCGATGTAGGCGTACATGACCTTGTTGATGTCGGTGGCAAACTCAATCCATGCACCACGGAACGGGATGATACGTCCCGAGTAGAGTTTGGTGCCGTTGCTGTGCATCGACGTGCCGAAGAATACGCCCGGCGAGCGGTGTAGCTGACTGACAACCACGCGCTCGGCGCCGTTTATCACGAACGTCCCTTGCGGGGTCATGAAGGGGATGTTCCCCAGGAATACATCCTCGATGACGGTGTCGAAGTCCTCGTGCTCCGGGTCGGAACAACTGAGCTTGAGTTTGGCCTTCAGCGGCATGCTGTAGGTCAATCCACGCTTGATACACTCCTTGATGGTGTAACGGGGTTGCTCCACCTGGTAGTCCAGAAACTCCAGGCTGAACGAGTTGCGGGTGTCGGTGATGGGGAAGTTCTCCTGGAAGACCCGATACAGGCCTTCCTTACGACGCTCTTCGGGCGTCGTGTCGAGCTTCACGAAGTCGTTGAAGGACTTCAGTTGGACATCGAGAAAATCCGGAAACGGCATCTGTTGTTGCAGCGCCGAGAAGTTGATTCTCTCTTTTGCGATTGATTTTGCCATTATATTTTGTTTTTGTGTGTTATATACGCGCGTAATGAAAATTCAATATGCTGAATATCAGCACAATGAATCAGAACATAGTGGTTGCTTAGGTTTTATGCTTTTTTAATGGTATGTTAATTCTTTATCCTGTATATTAATATTTTTTAACTACCATACCTTGATGCGGACAAAAGGTTTAGACCCCGGTTAGGGGATCTAAACCTTTTGTTGCTTGTGGGCTGAGATTACTTCAGCTCAACACTTGCGCCTACATCCTCGAGGGCCTTCTTCAGGGCCTCAGCGGCTGCCTTATCCAGGCCTTCCTTAACGGTAGCGGGAGCGGCATCAACGATGTCCTTAGCTTCCTTCAGACCCAGACCGGTCTGCTCCTTAACGGCCTTAACGACCTGGAGCTTGTTGGCACCAGCCTCCTTGAGGACTACGTCGAAGCTCGACTTCTCCTCAGCGGCAGCAGCCTCACCGGCAGCAGCGGGAGCAGCAACAGCAACAGCGGCTGCAGCAGCGGGTTCAGTTCCGTACTCGTCCTTCAGGATCTTGGCGAGTTCATTAACATCCTTTACAGAAAGGTTTACAAGTTGTTCAGCAAATGCTTTCAAATCTGCCATAATAG
>X369_Koala__coassemble_178_pt1 | contig 13417 bp, 8 predicted proteins | sample X369_Koala__metabat2_high_PE_004 | metagenome-assembled genome bin X369_Koala | reverse complement strand
CACACCCTCGTCGCTCACGCATAGTAGCACGTAGTCCGGACGCTCGTCCACCGTAACGCCTATCTTGGTGTTATCCGGGCTGTACTTGAAGGCGTTGCTCAGCAGGTTGTACACCACCGTGTCAATCTGCTGGCGGTCTACCCACACGGTGTCGTCGTCTGCGCGGTTGTGTACCTCCAGCTGGATATGCCTGTCGCTCGCTTCCTTCGCGAAGTTGGCCGCCGCCGCGCGAACCACTTCCATCAGGCTGCACGAACTGACTTGCAGCCGCATTTTCCTATTCTCTATCTTCCGGAAATCGAGTATCTGGTTCACCATCCGCATCATCCGCTGACCATTGTTGCGGACAATCTCCAGTTGCTGGCGCGCTGTGGCGCTCAGCTGCTCGTAGCGTAATATGTGCTCTATCGGCCCATTGATGAGCGTCAGCGGTGTACGGAGCTCATGACTGATGTTGGTGAAGAACTGTAGCTTGGCGGTCGTCATCTCTTCCCCTTTTCTCACGTCCTGCTTGAGCCGCTCGGTCTTGCGGGACAGGTTCATCGCTACCAGCAGGATGGCGGTGAAGATTGCGATATATACCAATACCATCCACCAGGCTGTCCATATGTTCTCGCCCACGATGATGCATAGTTTCTGCTCGTTGTCTATCCACTCTCCCGCTCGGTTCGTCGACCTCACGCAGAAGGTGTAGTGCCCCGGCTTGAGGTTGGTGTACGTGGCCATGTGGTTATGTCCCACTTCGTGCCATGTCTTCTCATATCCCTCCAGCTTGTAGGCGTAGTGGATGTGCTCCGGGTCGGTGTATTCCAGTGCGGCGTACTCGATGCTGAACGACCCTTGATCGTAGTCCAGGTGGATAGACTTTTGTCCGCTCAGGTTTACCGGACCGTTTTGCAGGTAGCAGGTCTGCAGCCGTAGCGGCGCGGGGGTACCCAGACTCTTGACCTTCCGCGGATCGAACTCCACGTATCCCTGGGTGAAACCGAACAAGATGACGCTATCCGGTTGGATGACCGCTTTGGCCTCTGTGAAGTAGGCCTTCCGCTCCTTCTCCAGCGGATTGAAGTAGGTGTGCGCTCCGCTCGCTATGTCGTATTGGGTGATACCGGTTTCGCTGGCCATGTACAGCTTGTGATCCAGCGTGACCATCGCAATCACGCTCTTCTCGCCGGTCTCGATGGCTTGTATCGTGTCGGGCGTCAGGCGGAGCAGTCCGTTGCTGAACGTCCCGACCCATAGTGTGTCGCCCGTTGTGCACAGGCACCGTACATCCATTGTCCCGATTCGCTCCACGCCTCGGTCGTAACTGATGCGCAGCAGTCCGTCAATGGTACCGGCATATAGGGTGTCCCGGATGTGCTCCAGGCATCGTACCGTCGAGCTGTCCGCTATCCGCAGCCTCCGCCCGTCCGGATAATACACCTGGACGCCATGGTTTCGCGTGCCTACCACCAGTGTGTCGCCTACGCATAGCATGTCGTATATGCCGGCCGAGCGGGTGCCGTACTTGCGCCCATGAGGAGTGTCCACGATGCTGTATATCTGCCGCTTGTCGCGGGGGACTATCTCTACCTTCCCGTCCTTGCCTACGTACATGGCACGCACTTCGCCCAGCGTCTTTCCCCATTCGCTCAGGTCATGGACGCGATAGGGCTGCTCGCTCCAGTCCAGGCAGTCTATTCCCCGGTCGTAGGTCGACAGCCACATCTTCCCCTCGCGGTCGACATACGCTGTATGGATGGTGTTCGTTAGTCGTAGCGGGCATATGATCTCGTCCTTGTCGTAGTCGTAGTAACCGAACCCGCCTCCGGTGGGATTGACCCACAGTCGTCCTTGCGCGTCGTATAGCAGCAGCATGTTCTTATTCACCAGCCCCTCCCATCGCGGGTCGGTCGTGCCATATAGTCGTTTCCATTTGCCGTTGCGCATCCTCAGGATGCCGGGCTTGTTGTCTACGGCCCAGACCACCCCGCGCTTGTCGATGCGCAGCGTATCTCGCATGTGCGCAATCTGTGCGGACATCGGAGCCGGCATGTCACTCAGGTCATGTATTGTGATAATCTCCCGGTTGCGATCCAGGCTGTAGAGAGCCTGGTTGTTATGGGTCGTCCACCACAGGGTCTCGTCTGCGTCCTCGTATATCGCGTCGACGCGGGTGTTGGCGTTGCGCCGGTCGGGACGGAACTCGCGGAACTCGTAGCCGTCAAAGCGGTTCAGACCGCCCCATGTTCCCAGCCAGATGTATCCCTGTCGGTCCTGGTAGATGGCACTCACCGTGCTCTGACTCAGACCGTTCTCCGTCCCCCAGTGTTGGGCGATGTATTCATCCTTCGCTTGTATCGGCAGGCAAAAGACGAAGAGCAGGATACTATAGATGAATTTCTTTCGCATTTGGGGCATAACTCCGAATTTCGGTACAAATATACAAAAAAAAATCGAAATTTGCAAAAAAAATTTTGATATATCAAAAAAAAAACGTAAATTTGTATCGTTTTTCTTATTTATTGTGCCATGAAACACATTTTTCTTATGATTTCTGTTGCCGCCTTGGTCGGTTGTGCCGCGCATCATCCTCATTACGACTCCGTCGACGAGTATCCCATGAAGCAGGGCTCGTGTGCCGAGGTATCCTACGCTCCCGACCATACTGATTTCGCCGTCTGGGCCCCGAATGCCGATTCGGTTATCCTGCGCCTCTATGCTTCGGCTACCGATTCTGTTCCTGTGGCCCGAATCCCGATGGATTACCGCAAGGATGGCAGCTATACCGCCCACTGCGAGGGGGATCTGGCGGGGCAGTTCTATACCTTCTGCGCCTATGATCCGCGTAACGAATACGGCGTGGAGGAGACCCCCGGTATCTTCGCAAAAGCCGTCGGCATCAATGGCCACCGCGGCGCGATTATCGATATGGCGGCGACCAATCCCGAGGGGTGGTCGTCCGATGTCCGCCCTGCGCTGGGCGATATGAGTGATATCATTGTCTACGAGATGCACCACCGCGACTTCTCCATCGACTCCACTTCCGGCATCACGCATCGCGGTAAGTTCCTGGCTCTCACCGAGCATGGCACTACTTCGCCCGAGGGCGAGAAGACGGGTATCGATCACCTGCTGGAGCTCGGCGTCACGCACATCCAGATCCTGCCTAGTTACGATTTCGGCTCCATCGACGAATCCGGCGCTTCTTCCGAGGCGCGTGTGCTCGCTTCCGGTGCTGCGGCCGGGGGTAGGTATAACTGGGGCTATGATCCCGTGAACTATAACGTGCCCGAGGGCAGCTATTCCACCAATCCTGCTGATCCGGCCTGCCGTATTCGTGGGTTCAAGCAGATGATTCAGGCCTGCCACCAGGCCGGTATCCGCGTTATCCTCGATGTCGTTTATAACCACACCTACGACGTGGCCCACAGCGGTTTTACCCAGACCGCTCCGCACTATTTCTACCGCGAGAATCCCGATGGTGAATTGGGCAACGCCTCCGGCTGCGGCAACGAGACTGCTTCCGAGCGGGCCATGATGCGTCGATTCATGCTCGAGTCCGTCCGCTATTGGGCCGAGGAGTACCACATCGACGGTTTCCGCTTCGACCTGATGGGTATCCATGATATCGAGACGATGAACGCTATCCGTCAGATGCTCGACTCCATCGATCCCACGATCGTTACCTATGGTGAGGGTTGGGCAGCCGGTACGCCGCTTCTGGACGAGAAGCAGACGGCCTTTAAGGCGCACGTACCCTCTATGCACGGTGTTGGCGCCTTCTGCGACGATATGCGCGATGCGCTTCGTGGCCCCTTCTCCGACGACCATCAGGGCGCCTTCCTGGCCGGTATCCCCGGCTCCGAGGAGTCCATCCGCTTTGGTATAGCCGGTTGCATTGACCATCCCGAACTGGATATGACGCGCGTCAACTATAGCCGCAAATCCTGGTGCGAGCAGCCGACCCAGATGGTCTCCTATGTCTCCTGCCACGACGATATGATGCTTACCGACCGCCTCATGGCCAGCATTGCGTCCCTATCACCTGCCTCCCTCAAGCAACTCGATTGTCTGGCCCAGACCGCCGTACTCACCAGTCAGGGCATGCCCTTTATCCGGTGTGGGGAAGAGGTGCTGCGCAACAAAAAAGGAGTTCATAACTCCTTCTGCTCGCCCGATTCGATTAACGCCATCGACTGGCATCTCAAGTCGCAAAACCGCGATGTCTTCGATTACTACCGCCAGTTGATTGCCCTCCGTCGGGCGCATCCTGCGCTACACCTCGGCCGCGCTGACCTCGTTCGCAACCACCTCCACTTCCTGCCGACCCCCGATTGCGTAGTGGCCTATACGATTAACGGTGCAGCGGTGGGTGACTCCTGGAACGAGATTGTGGTTGTCCTCAACGCCTCTTCCGAGCCCTGGACTCCCACCGGCGAAGGCTATACCCTCGCCCTCGGTGCCCTCGCCCCCAAGAGTGCCGCAATCTTATATCGCTAACCGCTAACCCCTAACCGCTAACCCTTAACGCTTGCGACCAGTGAGGTCGTAAGCGTTTTCTTCTTCCCGGATAAACACCTTTCCGTCCCGCATATATTTCTTACCGCTTGGTTTGGGGGCGCTACGTACCTCCTCTACCGGTGTTACCCTTCCGACCATGTGGACCATTCGCTGTACGCCTCCGTTCACCGAGTCTACGGCCCACTTGGCCGAGTCGTATATCACCCGCCACGTCATCTCTCCGTGGCTGTCCAGGTAGTGGTCCCAGGCACTATCCGCTCGCGTCTCATGCCAGTATAGTGTGTCCTTACTCCGCGGATCCATCCCCGCTACGCTGTCCCATCCGACGTAGCACTTGTCGTAGATGCTCCAGTTGGGCGGGGTGTTGCCGTTGTTGTTGTAGCATCCTGTTCCCATGATGCTCCACTTCCCGACACTCTTGTTTCCCGTGTCGCCCACATAGTAGTCCGGCAACCCCAGCACGTGGCTGAACTCGTGCGCCATCGTACCGATACCGGTGCGCATTTTGTCTCTGTTTCGCACCTCTGGTGAGCAGGCGTATAGCCCCAGTTGCATACCGTCGTAGTGAGGCAGTTTTTCGTCCAGGATGCTGTCTGTATCCCAATCGTAATCGACATACACGCTGTCTTGCGCCGTCAGGCTGTACGCCAGCGCCGACTCGATGTCCCACTCGTGCGGCCAGATGGTGCTGTAGTCGTAGCTGTCGTTGGTGCCGTGGCCTTGGAAAATCAGGTACACGAAGTCTATGATGCTATCCCCGTCCTCGTCGTAGTCCCGAAAATCCACTCCTGCCGAATCGGCCAGATGACACGCATCCATCACGTAGTCCGCGATGTATTGTTCCTGACCGCAATCCGGATTGCGTGTTGCGTAGTACACGGACTTATGGGGTAGGGTGTAGGGTCCTACGACATCGAAGTGCATCTCCGGTGCCCCCTGGTCTGCGAAGTATCGGGCCGTGCTCCCCGTTGCGCCGTTGTAGGTATAGTTGGCCCCGTTGGCCAGGCTGTCGAAGGCCGCCTGGGTGTTCACCGGACGAAAGGTCGTGTCGGCAAAACAGGTCAGGATAAGTAGTCCGTTTAGTAGAAACATAGCATCTCTCGAATTGAATTGGACCACAAATTTACAAAAAAAAATCTAAATTTGCAAATTTTTCGTTTTCGTTTTCGTTTTCGTTTGCTTTTTTCGATTATTTTTTGTATCTTTGCACCCTGTTATGACTATTTCTAAGACTTATTCGACCCTTTTCATCGACTGGGATGACACCATCGGTGACTTCTCCGGTGCCTCGGCCCGATCGCTTCGTGAGATGTACTTCGCCTTTGGCCTCGACCGCTGTTACGACTCCCCGGAAGCTTTTCGTGCGGTATACGAACCCCACAATATCGAACTCTGGGAGCGTTATGGTCGCGATGAGGTCACGAAGGACTACCTCGAGTTCGACCGATTCTTCTATCCCCTCATGCTCGCCCCTCGGCCCCTCCCTGTTGCCGAAGCCGCTTCTCTTGCTCCCCGCATGGCTGCCGAGCACCTGCGGCATACCACGGAGTACTTTGCGCCTATTCCGGGCGCTGTCGAGACCATCCAAACCCTCGCAAAAAAATACCGCATCATCGTCGTCAGCAATGGCTTCGAGTCTGTTCAGTATGTTAAGATTGACCGCAGCGGCCTCCGCGATTGCTTTGCCGATATTGTTCTTAGTGAGCAAATCGGTTGCCAGAAGCCCAATCCCGAGTTCTTCCGCCTGGCCCTTTCCCGCAATCACCTCCGTCCTGACGAGGTGCTCATGATCGGTGATAGTTGGTACAGCGATATCTTTGGCGCCCGTGAGGCCGGCATCGACCAGATGTGGATCATCGGCGACGGCACTAAGCGACGCGAGGGACAGACCGCTACCTACGAAGTAACTGACATTTTGGCAGTACGCGCCAGCTTGGCATAAAGATTGTAAAAATGCAAATAGGCAAATTTACAAATTTGCAAATAGGCAAAGATTATGAAAGACGAAAAAAATAACAAGAAACGAGAAACGAGAAACTTAGAAACCCCTCAAACTTCTCAAACTTCTCAAACCCCTCAAACCCCTCAAACCCCTCAACCCTCTCAAACTCCTGAACCCGCTGAGCAAACGGCGCAGCCGGATTACGAAGCCGAAATCGCGGATCTCAAGGACAAGAATCTCCGTCTCGTGGCGGAGTTCGAGAACTTCCGTCGTCGTACGAACAAGGAGAAGCTCGATCTCCTGGAGACCGCCGGCGAGCGTATCTTCACGGATATGCTCCCTCTCGTCGATGACTTTGAGCGGGCGGCTGAGCACGGCGACCTTAGCGAGGGCGGGCAGCTGATCTACAAGAAGTTCCAGGCTTTTCTGGACGCACAGCATGTTACCGTTATTCCCACCGAGGGCGTCGATTTCAATACCGACGAGCACGAGGCCATTACGACCATCGCGGCCGGTGAAGATAAGCGCGGGAAAATCATCGACTGTACCCAGCGCGGTTATAAGTTAGGCGGCAAGGTTATTCGCTTTGCTAAAGTAGTGGTAGGAGAGTAGGTTATGGCAGAAAAACGTGATTATTACGAGGTCCTGGGTGTTTCCAAGACTGCTACGGATGCCGAGATCAAATCGGCGTACCGTAAGTTGGCCATCAAGTACCACCCTGACAAGCATGTCGACGATACCGAGGCCGGTAAGAAGGAGGCCGAGGAGAAGTTTAAAGAGGCTTCCGAGGCCTACGAAGTCCTGTCTGATAAGGAGAAGCGTGCCCGTTATGACCAGTTCGGTCATGCCGGTGTAGGCGGTGCCGGTGGATTCAGCGGCGGCGGAGACTTCGACATGAACGACATATTCTCGCACTTTGGCGACCTGTTCGAGAGCTGGGGCATGGGTGGACACTTCTCTGCCGGTGGCTTCGGCGGTCGGGGTGGTCAGCGCGTTCGGCGCGGAACCGACCTGCGTGTCAAGGTCACCCTTACCCTGGAGGAAATCGCGAATGGCGTCTCGAAGAAGATTAAGGTTCGCAAACTCGTTCCTTGCTCCGCGTGCAACGGAACCGGTAGTTCGGATGGTAAACCCGGCGAGACTTGCTCCCGCTGTCACGGCTCCGGTCGAATTATGACGACCCAGCGGGGTATATTCGGGATGATGCAGATGGCCTCCGAATGTCCGGAGTGCCAGGGCGAAGGAAAAGTGATCCGCAACCGTTGTAGCCGTTGTAACGGCGAGGGCGTTGAGCGCCAGGAGACGATTGTGGAGATTAATGTCCCTGCTGGTGTGTGCGGCGGAATGCAGATCCCCATGCAGGGACAGGGCAATGCCGCTCCTCACGGAGGTGTGCCGGGCGACCTGATTGTTCTCGTGGAGGAGGCGGAGCATCCCGACCTCATTCGTCAGGATAATGACCTTGTCTATAACCTCCTGCTCGATATGCCGACGGCTATCCTCGGTGGACAGGTCGAGATACCGACCCTCACCGGTAAGGTGAAGATTAACATCGCGGCCGGTACCCAGCCCGGTAAGGTGCTCCGTATGCGTGGTAAGGGTATGCCGATTATCGACCAGTTCGCTCGCCAGTATGGTACGGGAGATTTGCTGATTAATGTCAGCGTCTATATTCCTGAGAATCTGAACAGCAAGGAGCTCGACCTCATCCGCCAACTCAAGGATAGCCCGCGGATTGCCCCGAAAAGCGGCTGCTTCTTATAGTTCTGTCTTGAATGTCACCAGCAGCCCGGTCGGTACATTGAGGATGATACTCGACCGCCTGGCCTGCGGGATGTCCTGGTAGAAACACATCTCCGCTTGGTCGCAAGCGAAATCCCAGACGTTGTACGCCTCGACGCGCAACGTCTGTTTTTTGTTCCCCTTTATCCACCAGCAGCCCTGTACGTGCAGGTCGGCTTGCCAGTTCGCACAGTATCTCGTTCCGAAGTTTCCATCCGTTGGATTCGTTCCTCTGCTGCTCAACGGCGTAATAATCACACCATTCAAACTTCTTGAACCATTTGAACTACTTAAACTCGCGTTTGCGTACGCGTACCGGTACGCCGTGAAGGGCTTTCCGTCCGTCCATTTCAGGTTCAGTCCCACTTGCACCCACTTGCATATGTTGTAGCCGATATAGATTCGGCACACGAATCCCTTATCCATATCCAGCCGACCGACCCCCGGGCGCTCAGCGTTCGGGTTCGTGATGACTTGGCTCGTGCTGGCCAGCGCCGTACTCTCGCTCAGCACCCCGTTGTTATTGCTGTTCGCGCCGTTTCCCAGCGCCGAGTATCCTGCCGCCAGCATCGACTGCCAGCCGATGCTGAATGTCACGTGCTTGCTCTCCAGCGTGTATTTCGTCAGTTGCGAGAAGTAGTACGGTGTGTTCGTGAAAAAACTGCTTCCGCATGTCGGCGTATACCCCACCTCATAACCTTGAACTTTTGAACTATTTGAACTATTCAAACTCGCGTCAGCGTATGTGTACCACACGTGGTAGAATTTCTTCGCGCTTTGTTGCAGCGAGAATTCGTGGTGGATTCCCCGCTTGCTTGTGAACTGAAAGACTATCGGCAGGTCTACCAGCGCGTAGGCCGTCTGTTTTAGGCCCTTTTGGTATTCGTGGTACTTTCCTCCGTGCCCGTCGTCCGTGTACATGTAGTCGTGGCTGAAGTACCGCATCTGCTCCGCGGTATACGCCTGCCGATAGTGGCCGACCGCCACTCCCATCTGGAACCACTTGCACGGGTGCACCTCCATCCGGAAGGCCGCCTCGATATTCGGACTGACCTTGCTCTTTCCGTGCCCCAGCAGCATCCCATCCAGCGTCAGATTCAGGGTCCCGTGGATGTCCACGTACTTATGCGCAGCGTAGTCGGCTTGCAGTCCGATGCTATTTTCCATCAGCCCCGATGCGTACGCCCTTGTATGCCAGGTATAGGGATATAAACTATTTGAACCGATTGAACTGCTTGAACCATTCAAACCATTCAAACTATTTGAACCGTTTGGAGCCTCCAAATATACCGTATTGCTCCATTCTGTCCTTGTCGGCTTGAAGTATAGCATGCTGTTGCTCGCATCAACCACTAACCGAAGCCACTTCAGCAGCGGTTTTTCGGCCGTCAGGTTCCACGTCAGTTCGTGCGTGTCCCCGTCCGGCATCCACGGCTCGAAACTCTCGCCGTCCTGGTCGATGATGTTCTTGCTGAAGTTCGGATCCTCGTGCCGCACCGTATTCGTCGCCCATGTCAACCCGGTTGTGAGCCTGAAACCTGAAACCTGAAACCTTGAACTATTTGAACCACTCAAACTATTCAAACTATTTGAACTCCAGTATATGCTCCCAGTATATACTTTATGTTGGTATACCTCTCCGTAGTTATACAGGTTCTCGCTGCCGCCGTCGTCCCTTCCTGCGAAGTGGAGCATATAGTTCAGTCCCCAGGGTAGTCTTCCGTCCGCTTGCACGTAGTAGTACTGCGCGTTGTAGGTGGGGTCTTCCGTCATGGGACCGTTCTGGTCTTCCTTCGTTAGTACCCGACTCCCGTATCCGGCGCTCACGTGCTGCCGATATCCGCGTATGGTATAGGCTCCGTCCATGCTTCCCGCTCCGCGGATATGCCGTCTGGCCGTGACGTGCTTCCACGTGTCCGCGCTCTCCATCGGCGTGCGGTGGAAGAGGTGGATCAGTGCCGCCGTTCCCGCTGCCGGCTCGTTGTTCAGTCCTCCAAAATTCCCCGACACCTCCAGATAATCACCATTCAAACCATTTGAACTACTTGAACCATTCAAACTAAAGTACATCTGTGCCGTGTGGTAGTTCATCTGTAGGTTATATGCCTGCATGTTCGGGATATAGCGGCTGCTGCCGGGTTGGAACTTGTCGTCCACGCGGAATCCGTCGATGTAGTAGCGGTTCTGGGTGTAGCCGATGCCCTCCACCGAGAACTCCTTTCGCTCGCTCGTCGTCCATCCTCCCGTCGTGTGAGTCTCCACAATCGTGTGATCGTCCATCGCCTCGAGGTAATGAATGAGCTCCGAGCGGTGATACCGCTCCCGCATCCAATCCGCTTGGATGCTGTCGATTCCCGTTATCCAGAGTAATATGGCGAGTAGGGTAGTCATACTGCAAATTTACAAAAAAAAATCGGAATTTGCAAATTATATTCAAAAAAAAGGCAAGAATTTTTGTTCTTGCCTTTTTTCTTTCTATCTTCCGACTCGCAATCAGTTTATCACTCATTGCGAATCACATAATCTTTTAGTTCGACATGTGCTCGGGGTTGATGGTGGTAATCTGGCGAGAGGGAGCGTCGCCAATAATCGAACCGCCAGCAGGAGTCAAGCCACTGGCATTACCGCCATTACCGATAGAAGCAGTTACAATCTCTGCACCCTGAACCGGCAGGATAACGAGAGCGGGATTCAAAAATATCTTTTTCATATTTCCAAAATTTCTTAAAGGTCCTTAATTTTACTTAACCAGTTTGCCATTCACGTCATACTTCTGACCGGCGCGAAGGATAACAATCTTGCCGTTTACGAGGGTCTTCATAGCCTTCTCGCTCTCCGCTACGTTCTCTACATCGGTAGAAATCGGGTTAGAAATAACGAAGCCCAGACGAGGAGCAGCAGCCGAACTCTCATAATGGATATAAGCGCGATTGGCACCGACCTTCGCTGTTTCAGACGCATCTACGAAGTAGAAGAGATTGTTGTAAATGATGTAGTTGCCATTATTTTCATTAATAAATTTCTCCTCAAACGAACCAACGAGATAGTCATCATCATCAGGTGCAGAAACAGCTTCTCCGGTGTAGGTAACATGAATCTGTTCAGCGTCTGCATTTGCCTTAAAGATATATGGATGACCAGCAACCATCTGGCCCGAGACCTCGGTAAGATAAATCTTGTCAGAAATGCTGGAGATGCTATAAAGCGTCATGCCCTCAATCGAAGACGAGGCATTCGGCAGGCAGATGGTGCCATAGTTGCCAGCGGTTACGGCACGGGAGTAACCCTTTTCTACTTCATACTTACCCTCAGCGTTCTTCTTAGGAGCATAACCGGGAGCGCAGTAAGCAGCGGGAACTTCTACAGAGAAGGTACCACCGGAGATGGTATATTTGGCGTTCGTTCCACTAATATAGAGTCCACCAACAAATTCACCACCTGTAACAGCCAGCGTACCAGCATTTACGCCACCGGCATAGTACTTATTCTCCAGAGCATGTACGCTCTCTGCGTTGAAGGTACCACCATTAATGGTAGCAACGTTGTTGTTCTGAACAGCAGCCTGCGTGTAGTTGGTGAAGGTACCACCGTTGATAACGAGGGTAGCCGCATCATCATTTTTGATGGTATTGAGACCACCCGTGAAGGTACCACCATTGATGGTCAGGCTGGGATACTGAGCATTTGTACCAGCCACATAACCTGTGCGGGCTGTACCGGAATTGTAGCTGTAATAGCCATTATCAATCATGCTGGAGTAGTGACCATTCTGCTCTACGGTTACACCGGCATTGATAGTCATTGCACCATGATTCAGGATGGTGTAGTAGCTATTGCCACCATTATTAGAACTGCTTTGACCATTTTCCTTACTACGAACGTACTTACCGCCATTCAGGACAACGGTACCGTTGTTAACGATAGTAGCCTTGCCGTGAGTCAGGTTGTCCAGAGTACCCGTACCGTAGATGGTAACCTTAGCACCCAGGGTGACGGTCAGGTTGTCAGAAGTTTTGTTCGTCCAAGTCTTTCCGTTTAGATAGATATAGCCATTGAAAGTACTAGGGAGCGTTACATCCTCAGCGATGTCATTCTGAAGAGAGATGACCTGATTAGCGGTTGCAACAGCAACAGCGTCTGCAAGAGTCTCGTAAGTCTTTGTACCAATCTTAGCTGCAGCGGCAGCGCTGGCATATACGGTGTTGCCAGCACCGTCCGTTGTAGTCTTAATTACGATAGGACCATACTGAACCTCGGCAGTAAGGTTCGTGATGCTCTTGTCCACAGTAACCTGAGGAACATATTCTGCATCATAAGCATAGAAATACAACTTAGCCGGTGTGAACGAACCACCATTAATAGTTGTTGTACCGTACTTGCTGGCATTGTTATCCTTGCACTCCAGCGTCTGAACGTTACCATTGAAGGTACCACCATTGATGGTAGCCGTAGCCCAGTTCATGACCGCGAAAGAGGGCTGATAAACAGTTTCTCCGCTATAAGGGATAATCGTGCACGAACCAGAATTTATAACGAGCACACCAGCACCCGGATCCTCATCCACCTTTACGCAGCAGTAGTCGCTGATAAGAGCAGCTCCATTTGCTTTGCCTTCCTCGCCAAGGGTGAGCTTACCCTTTACACGAATCAAAGAAGCGACTTTGTTCTTAGCTGCAAGGGGAGTACCCTTAATCCAGCCCTTGGTAGAGCCATTGTCCACGAGGGTAACCTCAGCACCGCTGGGGATGTCAAGAACGTAGTTGTTGTTGCTGAGGCGCTCAATCTTGTGACCATTGAGGTCGAGAGTGCCTTTATAGACAGCTGCAAAGGTGATTGCACCATTAGAAGATGTGAGGCTGATGTCACCAGTCAGTTTGATGTCCTGCGCTGTCTTAATCGCTGTTTTGAGAGCAGACAGCGTCCCCACCTCTGTCGGATCTGCCATTACCGTAGTGCTCATCATGAGACCGGCGGCAAGAAGCAGAAAAGAAAAGATTTTTTTCATAACTTTTGTTAGTTAGTTAAACGTTAGTTAAACAATATATTTTTATTTTTAGTTTACTAGTGATGCGTTAACTTTGCAATAGTGTTGTTTAATTCAATAAAATTCAGTATCTTATATCGCTATTTTCTCTTTTTGATTTGAAATCAATCGGATTACGGTTTATTTTGGTTTATCGCCTTGAA
>X369_Koala__coassemble_174_pt1 | contig 13658 bp, 14 predicted proteins | sample X369_Koala__metabat2_high_PE_004 | metagenome-assembled genome bin X369_Koala | reverse complement strand
CTATATGTCCGTAGGACGATAAACCATAAAAACACGCTATTTATCCTACCCATGCATTCCCCAAAGGGGAATAAAAGCCGCCAGACAAAATGCTCCTTCGTCGCTTCAAAATGCCTCACTACGTTCGGTTCAAAATAAGTCGTTAGTCGAAAGTCAAAAGTCGAAAGTCGTTAGTCGAAAGTCGTTAGTCGTAAGTCGTAAGTCGAAAGCAGTATTAACGGTTTATCGTCCTGGCTGGGAGGGAACCCGAAGGGAGGTGGTTGGATTGTGCAGGACCGGCAGGAGCTTGCTCATGAGAGGCCCTGTGCAAGCCAAACACGCTGACTCCGAAGGAGGCTACATCCCAGACAGGAGGTTTTTATTGTTTTTGTTTTTCCCAGAGCTTCAGAGGTGTGGGACTAAATGATTCCCTGTTCGAGCATGGCGGTAGCGACCTTCATGAAGCCGGCGATGTTGGCGCCCTTGACGTAATCAACGCTTCCATCGGGTTGCGTACCGAACTGGACGCACTGCTCGTGGATGGACTTCATGATATGGTGGAGACGATCGTCAACTTCGTCCGCCGTCCAGCTCAGGTGCTCGGCGTTCTGGGTCATCTCAAGACCCGAGGTAGCGACACCTCCGGCGTTGACGGCTTTGCCGGGCGCAAAGAGGATTCCATTCGACTGGAAGAAATGGATGGCTTCCGGTTGGCAGCCCATGTTGCTGACCTCGCAGCAGCACCAGCAGCCGTTAGCTTTGAGCTGCTTCGCATCGTCCTCGCTCACTTCGTTCTGGAAGGCGCAAGGCAGGGCGATATCGCACGCAACAGACCAGGCTTTGGCATCCGCGGTGAAGTGGGTCAGCTTGGGGAACTTCGTTGCCATATCCTCGACGCGGTTGCGGTTCGAAGCACGCATCACAAGCATATAGTCAATCATCTCCGACGTGATTCCAGCCGGAATCTCTACAACTCCGTCAGGTCCGGAGATAGCGACTACTTTTGCACCGAGTTGGGTGGCCTTGGTCGCCGCGCCCCAAGCTACGTTTCCGAAGCCGGAGATAGCCACACGACAGCCCTTGATGTCCTTGCCGGCCTTGGCGAGCAGGTGCTGGGTGAAATAGAGCGCACCGAATCCCGTAGCCTCCGGACGGAGAATGGAACCGCCCCAGGTCATACCCTTGCCAGTCAGGACACCGGTGTGGTATTCGCGGGCGAGCTTCTGGTACATGCCGTTGAGGTAACCAATCTCGCGACCACCGACGCCTACATCTCCGGCGGGGATATCCTGATCGGGACCGATGCAACGCCAGAGTTCGAGCATGAAGGCCTGGCAGAAACGCATGATCTCGGCATCGGACTTGCCGACGGGGTCAAAGTCTGCTCCACCCTTCGCGCCACCCATAGGAAGGGTTGTGAGGGCGTTCTTGAAGGTCTGCTCGAAGCCCAGGAACTTCAACATCGAGGGGTTCACTGCACGGTGAAAACGCAGACCGCCTTTGTACGGGCCAATGGCGCTATTGAACTGAATACGATAACCGAGGTTGGTCTGCACCTCGCCACGGTCGTCCACCCAGGTCACGCGGAAGGTGAAGATACGATCGGGCTCCACCATCCGCTCCACGATATGAGCAGCCTCATACTCGGGATGTTGGTTATAGACCGGCTCGATAGACTCGAGCACCTCTTGCACGGCCTGGAGGTACTCAGACTCTCCGGGGTGCTTAGCAGCCAGACGCTGCATGATTTCAGTGGTTTTCATATTTCAGGTATATATAAAAAGTTGTTCCTTTTTCGGACGTAGAGAACGTAATCCGGCCTCCACAGCCGTCAATGATGTTCTTACAGATAGCAAGTCCCAGTCCGGCACCGGTGGTCTTGGTCGTGAAGTTGGGTACAAAAACCTTGTCACGAATCGCCTCCGGGATGCCGGGGCCATTGTCGGAGAAAGACACTTCCAAGAATCCGTTCTTATCCGGCACACCAGACATGGTGACGATGATATTGCCGTCCGGGGTTTCGGCGAGGGCCTGGATGGCGTTCTTGATGATATTGGTGAACACCTCGGGCAGTTGGTCGGGATCGGCGAGGGCGTAGACACCGGCATCGGCACCCACATAGCGGATGGGGATATTATGCTCATTGGAGCGGAAGAGGGTGATGACGCTACTCAACTGCGAAGCCACATCCACCGGTCGGCGCTCCACCTCCGGACGCTTGGCGAAGGACGAGAAGGACGAGGCGATACGACTCAGGTCATCGATGAGGTTAAGCAGGAGCGGGACTGACTCGCGGAAGTAACTATCGAAGCGCTCGTCCGCACTACGCTGCAGGCGTTGGAGCTGCTGCAGCCGGAGTTGCATAGGGGTGAGAGGGTTATTGATCTCGTGCGCAATCTGCCGGGCCATAGTCTTCCAAGCTGCATCCCTCTCAGAGCGGGCAAGGTCGGCCGCTTCGAGCCGTATCTGCTCCACTTCACGCTCAAACTGCGCCTTGCGGCGAAGCAGGCGACGGTGGTATAAGTACATGATAGTCAGCAGGGTGAGAGCAAGAAAAATCAGGAAGAGGATAACCCCGAAGATCACCCAGAGCCAGTGGCGATGAACCAGGTAGAGGGTCTCCAGCGAGTCATCGGGAGACGAAAAAAATACTATTTCGAGAAAAAAGTTCATTTTTCACTTGCAAATATACAAAAAATTTTGTAATTTTGCAAATAAATTCGTAAAAAAAAATGATTATTCTGACTATATTTATCCTCGGGCTACTGATGATACTCGACCCGTGCACGCTGATAACGAGTGTGGCGGCAGTGGGGTACATCGACCGCGAGGTGGAGAACAAACGGCGGATACTGATAGCCGGAGCACTATTCGGGGCGGGGAAGATTGCCACATACATGCTGCTGAGCGTACCGTTCCTGATGGGCGCAGAGACAGAATGGGTGCATAGCGTGCTGGCTAAGTACGGCGAGCCGGCAATGGGGGTATTCCTCGTGCTATGCGGTATCGTGCAGCTTTTCTCGGGTCATCATCATCACGAGCACGACCATGGTATGAGTCGGTGGCTGAAAACGGTGGATGAGAGCAGTTACCCCTTCTGGGCATTCATGTTGGGTATATTCTTCGCCATCGCCTTCTGCCCGCACCGATTGATTTATTTCCTGATGATGATTGACCTCACGATTCAGACAGCAGCAAGTAGCGAACTGAGCATGATTGGTATGCCGCTTATTTTCGGTCTGGGCACAGCCCTGCCGATACTGCTCATCGCGTGGGCCATTCCCTACGGAATCGTTTCGACCGAAGGCCTCACGCAGAAGCTCAAACAGTATGAGCACTGGATACGAATCGTGTGCGCGGTAGCGTTCATTATGGTAGGAGTATATGTTTCGGCTGAAGCAATTCTCGGTTGACGATAGCCTCTGCGCCATGAAGGTCGGCACCGACGGGATGCTCCTCGGGGCGTGGGCTAACGTTAACCCTAACCCTAACCCTAACCCTAACCCTAACGAACACGAAGACGAAAACGAAAACCGGATACTGGACATTGGTACCGGGAGCGGACTGGTGGCGCTGATGCTTGCTCAGCGATGCAAAGGACAGATAGACGCCATCGATATCGACGAGATGGCGGCAGAGCAAGCCGCGCTGAACTTTGCTGCCAGTCCCTGGCCCGAGCGCTTGCATGCTTACGCATTCAGTCTGCAAGACTGGGCCACGAAATGTCAGGCAGCAGGAATCACGTATCACACAATCGTAAGTAATCCCCCCTATTTTCGCGATAGTCTCAAGAACCCCGACGAGGGGCGAAGGACTGCCCGGCACACAGACAGTCTGAGTTACGACGAACTGATAAAGCTGAGCGAAGAGCTGCTAACGGAGGACGGCGAACTCAGCCTGATTCTGCCGGCCGAAGCCGAGCGTGATATTCTCGCCATTGCAGCGAGCAACAGTCTATACCCCACCCGTATCACCCACGTGAAAGGCGCGGAGGGAAAACCTAACAAGCGTATCCTGCTGGCCCTCAGTCGGAAGAATGGGACTTGCGCAGAAGACGAGCTGATACTCACACAAAACGGCGCACGCTCCGTAGCGTACGCCGCATTGTGTAGGGATTTTTACCTATAGCTTTTATTTTGCCACCGCGACCGCGCGCAATTCGCGGATGACGGTGATCTTGACCTGACCGGGATAGGTCATCTCGTCCTGGATACGCTTCGCGATATCGAAGCTGAGCAGTTCGGCATCCTTATCGCTAATCTTATCCGCACCCACGATGACACGCAACTCACGACCGGCCTGCAGGGCGTAGGTCTTGACCACTCCGGGGAAGGACATCGCGAGATTCTCCAGGTCATTCAGACGCTTGACATAACTCTCCACAATCTCGCGGCGAGCACCGGGACGGGCGCCGGAGATAGCATCGCAAGCCTGTACAATCGGAGCGATGATCGTCTCCATCGGACACTCATCGTGGTGGGAGCCAACGGCATTGCATATATCGGGTTTCTCGCCATACTGGGCGCAAATTTTCATACCTAGCGCTGCGTGGGCCAGTTCCTCCTCGTTGGGAGCGACCTTACCGATATCGTGCAGCAGACCGGCACGCTTGGCCTTCTGGGGATTGAGTCCCAGTTCAGCGGCCATCGCGGCACAGAGGTTTGCCGTTTCACGACTGTGTTGCAGCAGGTTCTGCCCGTAAGACGAGCGGTACTTCATGCGGCCAATGAGTTTAATCAACTCGGGGTGCAGACCGTGGATACCCAGGTCTATCGCGGTACGCTTTCCGGTCTCCGCCATCTCCTCGTCAATCTGCTTAGTGACCTTCGCCACCACTTCCTCAATACGAGCGGGGTGGATACGACCATCCTGAACGAGCTGGTGAAGACTCAGGCGCGCAATCTCACGACGGACGGGGTCGAAGGCCGAGAGGGTGATGGCCTCGGGGGTGTCGTCCACAACAATCTCCACACCCGTTGCAGCCTCCAGGGCGCGGATGTTTCGTCCCTCACGACCGATGATACGGCCCTTGACCTCATCGTTCTCGATGGGGAAGATACTAACGGCATTCTCGACAGTGGTCTCACTAGCGACTCGTTGTATCGTGCCGATGATGATCTTCTTGGCCTGCTGGGCCGCATTGAGGCGCGCCTCCTCGACGGTCTCGTTGATATAGGCCATGGCGTCGGTCTTGGCCTCATCGCGGAGGGCCTCAACGAGTTGTTTCTTGGCCTCGGCAGCGGACATACCGCTCAGTTGCTCAAGTTGAGTCTCAGCCTGGCGGTGGAGTTTCTCCACCTCCTGCTGCTTGTACTCAACGGCCTGTTTCTGGCGCTCGATATTCGCGCTTTGGTCATTGATAGACTGCTGCTGGCGTTGCAGTTCCGACTGCTGACGCTGGATTTCGGACTGGCGCTGATTGAGTTGATTCTCGCGCTGCTGATGCCGCTCCTGTTGCTCACGAACGCGGTTCTCGTGTTCGAGCTTGAGGGCAATGAATTTCTCCTTCGCTTCGAGCATCTTTGCCTGCTTGATGGACTCGGCCTCAACGGACGCCTTCTTGAGCAGCGAAGCAGAAGAAGAGCGAAGGATGAGGTAGGATAGTCCGCCACCCAGGGCAAAGGCTACTATAGCAATGATGATAGATATTCCCATTGTAAATGATGAATTAGAAATGATAAATGATAAATGATAAATTATAAATTATGAATTTTTTGGTTGCTCGAATAGAGCATTTAGTTCTTCTATTTTTTTCGCTATCGGTTCCAGCGCCTTGTCGCGCTTATCGGCGTGGAGGTTGACAGCGGCCTCCAGGGCCACATACATCCATATCTTGTCGTCGCCATCCTTGGGCATGAGCGCGCGGTAGTAGGTGAAGCGGTCGGTCAGTTGCTTACCCGCCAGGCGATAGGGGGATTCCTGTTCGGCCGGAATCGCGAGGTGGAGGTTATGTCCCGCCAGATTGAGATTGATATTCATGCGCGTACAATTTCTATAGCCTTATCCACCCGAGCGATAACGGTATCGATCATTCGACGAGCGGCTTGCTTGGATTCATCGGTCTCGGAAAGGGCCCGGGCAGCCTGTAGGCGATGGTGCTCGGCGCGCAGGTCGTCAAGCATTCGCCGCTGGGCATAGACCTTATCCTCAAGCGACTTATTCTGATCCGTCAGTCTTGCGCACTCCGTCTGCAACCGATCGCGTTCGGCTAGCAGTGCGCGGATGTTCTGTTCCAGTTCGTCTAGCTGCTGCATACTAGAAGCTGTAACCGACACCCAGTCCGATGACGCCCTGGAACTGAACGCGCTCGTGGGCGTTCTCGCCATTCTTGTCAGCAATCATCACGCCGTTGTAGTACTTGAGGTTCGTGGCGAGCGTGACCTGCAGACACTTGAGGAACTGATAACCGATGGCCACCGTCCAATCGACATCGAAGTTTCCGAAGCGGCGATTGTTATCCATATAGCCCACGCGGGTTAGTTTTTTTGTATCTATCACATCCTGCGAGGGATTGGCGAAGTACTGAACCTCGCTTCCCACCGTCCCGGTATACACCTCCCGCTTGTCCCAGCGATAGGGTGTGAACAGGCCGAGAGTGGTCTGAATCTTGAGTCCCTTGTAGGCATAATCGATGGAGCCCTTGAAGTTCAGACCCAGTTCAGCGCGAAGATTGCTGTCGTAGTTCTTGGCCATTTGACCGGTCGACTCGTCAACGACCTTATACTTCCACACGCCATAGGTCTCCTTGAGGGTCTGCCGAAGATCACCAACACCATAGGCCGTCGGATCCTCAGCCGACACTTTTTCGTTCAAGCGATCCGTCACATAGACGGCGGTGAGACGTCCGGCTACGGGGGAGAGATAGACCGAGAAGATGTCGTTGGGCTTCCAGTCGATACCGACGGAGATATCCGTGTAAGCCGGGGCCATGAAGTTAGAAGTCAGCGGGTCGTACTTCTCGTCGCCGGAATACTTGCGGCCGTGCGAGAACTGGCTCTGGAACGAACCCAGCACAGTCAGGTACCAGGTCTTATGGAACTCCCATCCGAACTTGGTGGCGAACTTGAAGTTATCGGCACTCTTCTGGAGCTTATCGTACTCCTGGTCTATCCAGGTCAGTCCGTACTCCATGTCGAGGTTGCTGTCCCAGGCAATGCCGTTCTTGTGGTAGAGCAGCCTCAGGTTACTATACGCACGTCCGGAGACGTTGTTGTTTCCACCGGCCGTCCAGTTCCATAGTCCGGTAGCGGCGGCGTTGAGACCCACCTGCCCGGAAAACTTCCAGGCCTTCTCGCCGGTATCAATCTTCTTCAGGTCCTTCTGGGCATCCGCCGCAGCGGTTGCCTGGCTCTGCACTTTCGATTTATCGACATCTTGTGCCATGAGCGTCAGGGGCGCCAGCACAAGAGCTATTGCTAAGAGTTTTTTCATTATTGTAACAGATAAAGGATGGTTTGCTTAATCAGATTCTTGGCATCCGTCGTGAGATACGCGCTGCTCAGGTACGACAGGGGGAGGAGAACACACTTCTTCTTATTCGTGCGCTGCGCGGCAGGAATCTCATGCATGCAGGTCGCTGCATGTCCGGTAGCATAGTACGCACGGGGACGAATTCGACTGGTCGACAGGGTGGTGCCGGTAGTGAGCAGCCCGTGAGTCGGGAAGTCATACACACTCATCAGTCCGCGGGTAGTCATCTTGCTGAAGAGCAGATGCTTCGAACCAACAGCCCAGTTCAGCGCGGTAAAGATGGTGTGTGAGGCGTAAACAGTCATAGCCGTCGAATCGGTCGTGATGACAGCAGCCGTATCCAACGCACCGGCATCGGGATTACCCCAGCCCAGTCCGTCGGCACCGTAGGTAAAGGCCTCCATATTGAGTACCGGCTTGGTCACCGCCGCATCGCCCCGAGCGATAGCAAGCACCTCCTGGTTGTTGGCATCGGCCGACTCCGCAATCACAATGAGACGGTACTTGCCGTAGTTGCTACGCAGACCGTTACGCTTCTGCTTGCGGGGAGCCACGGTATAGCCCAGCTGCTGCAGGTAGGTATAGATGTGGTCGTCCGTCGCGAGGTCGGTGGGGTATATATCCTTATATATATATAGGATGTCAGGATTGGTCTCCTCGGCCAGGACGGTGATGGTGCCGGTTATCGAACTTGCGCCGGACAGGGAGACGGTATAGGTATACGTTCCGGTAGCGGTCGGCGTGCCACTGAGCACATACATCCCGTCCACCACTTTACCCGAAACACCGGCGGGAAGGCCGGACACGGAGATGGAACTGGCATCGCTGGCATAATAGCCGAAGACGATCTCGTCCATATCCTCGTTCACGTAGGCGGTTTGGCTCGTCTCCGTCTCCGCCCAAAGCAGGTTCTCCACGGTGATGGAGCCCGTGAGACGCATAACGAGTTCGCCATCTCTCCAGGTGGAGATAGCATAAGGATATTGACCGGCCGGTACAGAAGCCGTACCATGCAGAAGCAGGGTGTCGCCCTTCGCGTCGCTGCCTACGGAATCGAGCGTAATACCCGGGATGGAATTCCCAATCCAGTCAAGGGTCGTGCTATCGTTGTTCTTGACGTAATAACGGATATCCTTGATGGACTGACCGGCATAGATGGTCTGGATGGTATCGCCCTTGACCCAATAGAGTTTGGGATAGGGTTTGAAGGTCGGATCAACCTTGAGCGAGAAGGCCACCACGGTGCTGTTGCTGGAGCCCAGCGCCGTCACGCGAATCACGTGCTCCCCATTCGACATATTGAAGCGCCGAATGGTATAACTGGAAGCGAGCGTCATCGACTGCTTCACGCCATCGATATAGACCTCCAGGAAATTCTCCTTGCCGCTGGTCGTATTGGTTCCATTGTCCTTACCCACAATCGCGAAAGAGGTAAATCCCTTGACATGCATCGTCATCTCCTTGCCCGCAATGAACTTAATGTTATGGACGCTCGACTGGAACTCATCGCCGCCCGAGAAATTCGTGTCGCCACTGCGTCCGTTGGACGTTGCGGTCAGCCAGCCGTCGTTGGTGGTGAACGAAGTGCCATCCGTGCCGTTGGAGATGCATGTTGCGTAGTCCACATTACTGGTAGAAAGATTCAGGACCTTGTTCGTCGCATCGCGGTTCATGTAGTAGACCTCGTAGTTCGCGTTGTTATAGTTCACGAGATTCGTGCCATAGCCGCCGTCCGCCAGGTCCGCGTCGTACACACCCGGGGTGTGGAGCGTGAGCGTTGTGCTCGGCACAGGAGTCGGATCGGGATCGGGATCGGGCGTCGGATCGGGATCCGGAGTGGGAGTAGGATCGGGGTCAGGAGTGGGATCGGGGTCGGGAGTTGAACCACCCGAGAACGTCAAGGTGATGGAAGATATATAGGTCGATGTTCCCGCCCTGCGAATAATCTTAATGCCATTGCATCCCGAAGGAACGGACGGAATCGTATAGGAGCTAATCGTCTTATTGCCCAAACTGGTAATCGCGCCCTCTGTGCTCCAGGTTGTTCCGCCATCGGTCGTCGTACAATAGCCAAAGGTCTTCGTCTTATCCGACGAGTTAATCCATCCCGTAAAGGATATGGCGGTCACCGTCTTCCCCGGCACTACCCAAGAGACAAAATTGGCATCTGAGCCCATTTTCAATCCATTGACTGCATCCCATTGCCACTTCGTAGCGGCAAGCGTGCCATTCTGGGGAGTGGGAGTAGCACTCTGACCCACAAAATTCACCGTTTCTGTAGTCTGCGCGCTTACAGCGAGCGAGAGGAAAAGACTGAGTATGGAAACTATCTTTTTCATGGTATCGTGAAGATTAGAATTGTGCTTTATCGTATACCTCATCGGCCACTTCGGGCGACGCGAGGTGTTCTATCAGGCTGAAGGCAAAGTCGGACGACAGGCCCGGACCCTTGCCGGTAATGATATTGTGGCTCTCCACCACCAGTCCGCCAACGAAACTCTCTCCCAGCGGTCCCTCGAATCCCGGGTAGCAGGTAGCCTGCTTCCCTTCGAGTATTCCCAACTTACCCAGCACGGCGGGTGCGGCGCAGATGGCAGCAATCAGTCCATTCTTGGCGTTATGAGCAAGGAGCAGGTCACACAATCCCTTGTGCTGGTCGAGGTGCGTTTGTCCGCCGGGCAGTATCAGTGCCTCCACGTCGTCAAAGTGGCAGTCGTCAAAGCACTTATCCGCCACAACGTCTACCCCATGGGCTCCATGGACGTGGTCGCTACCCGTGACCGAAACGGTGGTGATAGCGATATTCGCTCGGCGAAGAAGGTCGATAACGGTGATGGCCTCCATTTCCTCAAATCGGTTGTCAAGAAAGATGTAATTCATACAATATCCATTCGTTTGTTATTGTTTCTGCTTGAAGTGATAGGTAATCGTCCCTATCTGTTTGGCCTCTTCGGACTCATTGAACTCCGCCTTCCGGGCGGCCGCCAGAGCCAGCCGTTGCAGCACGGGGTCGGCCGTATTGCCGCCCTCGGCAATCGAGGCGCGGGTGACGTGTCCCGTCGCATCCACCTGGATCTGTACCACAACCGTACCCGCGTTCTCGAAGTCCCTGCTCGGTTCGGGCAAGGCCTTCACCGACCGGCCGCTCAGGCTCCAACTGGCACCACCGACGTTCCCATGTCCCGTCGCACTACCGAGGCGGCTGTTGCCGGAGCCCTGGCCACTACCCTGGTCACCGGAATTGCCAAAGCGTGAGCCTAGCGCATTGGCTTTCGCTGCTGCCTCGGCCTCCTTCTGCCGCTTGGCCTCCAGTCGTTTTTGTTTCTCGATGCGTTTTCGCTCAGCCCGCTCGGCCGCCTCGCGTTTCTGCTGCTCGGCCATCGCGATGGCTTCCTCCTCTTCCTGCGTCAGTACCGGCTCGGCCGGAGCAGGACTTGCATCCGCCGCCGCGGGCGTGGGAGCCGAAGTGGTCTCCTCGGCAGGCGTCTCCTCGCTCTGCACCGCCTCGTATCCGCCGCCATCCGGTGCGTCCCCAAAGGCCACCTCAATCCCCTCGTCTTCCGGTGGGAGTGGCGGATTGACGCCGATGGTCAGCAGCCATAGCAGCAAGAAGATACAGAGCATAAACAGCGCCGTACCTACAGACGCATAAATATGTCTTCGTTCGCTACTGCGCATTCTTGGTCGCAATGACTAGTTTCATGTGATGCGTGTTCGCGATATCGAGCACGCGTACCACCTCCTTATACGCCAAATCCTGGTCGGCATGCAGGGCGATGTACATCGTCGAGTCCGTCCGCTGGATGCCGCACAGGTAGGCCTCCAGTTGGTCGGGCTGAATCGCCACGGGCGCCTGATTGCCGATAGCGATGCTGTACTGACCCAGGTTGTCGATGCTGACCTTGGCCACCGCCTTGCGGGTCGTCTGCGTGGCATGGGACTGCGGCAGGTTGATCTTCAGGTCGTTGGGCGCCGACATGGTCGAGGCCAGCACGAAGAAGAGCAGCAGCAGAAACACCAGATCCGTCATAGACGACATGGCAAAGGTTGCGCTGACACGGTTTCTACGTTTGAGTGCCATATTAGTTCTCGTTCAGCAGGTCCATAAACTCCAACGTACGCGCCTCCAGCAGACGTACCACGCGGTCGATGCGTGCCACGAGCACGTTGTACGCGAACATCGCCAGGATGCCGACAATCAGCCCGCCAATCGTGGTCACCATCGCCTGGTACATACCCTGCGAGAGCGAAGACATCTCGATCATACCCCCGTTGGCCGAGGCCATATTGAAGAAGGTCTGCACCATGCCCACTACCGTTCCCAGGAAGCCCAGCATCGGTCCGATACCCGCAATCGTGGCCATGATTACCAGTCCGCGCTCCAGGTTCGCCACCTCCAGGTTTCCTACGTTCTCTATCGCCACCTGGATATCTTGCATCGGTCTTCCGATTCGGCTGATACCCTTCTCCACCATGCGGGCAGAGGGAGTAGCCGTCTTGTGGCACAGGCTGATCGCGCTGTCAATCTTCCCTTCGTGAATGAAGTCGCGAATCTGGTTCATGAAGGTCTTATCCTCCTTCGTGGCAGCCTTGATAACCAGCCACCGCTCGATGAACAGATAGCAAGCCCAAGCGAGCATCAGTGCCAGGATGATCATAATCCACCCTCCATAGGTAGCCATAGTCCAGAGGTTCATCGACTGGGGGGCTGCCTCGGCAGCAGTCTCTGCAGGCACAATCGCCTCAGCGGTTTGTTCGGCAACGAGGGCCGTGTCATTCAGTACTTGTAATAGCATATTTTCTTAATTTCTAAATTTCTAAATTTCTAAATTTCTAATTTTGCATTTTCCATTTTCCATTTCCCATTTTGCATTTTCCATTTTTCATTTCCCATTTCCCATTTTACATTTTACATTTTGCATTTTGCATTTTCCATTTCCCATTTCCCATTTGCCAGCGCCTTGTAGTGTCCGATGGTTTCCGCAATGCCCAGATAGAGGGCATCGGCAATCAGTTGGTGACCGATGCTGACCTCCGCTGTCCAGGGAAAAGCAGCGATGAAGTCGCCCAGGTTCGTTAGGCTCAGGTCGTGCCCCGCATTGAGTCCCAGCCCCAGTTCTTTCGCCCGCTCGGCCGCCGGGCGGTACATCGCGAGAGCCGCCTCTTTATCCTTCTGGTACAGCTCGGCATATGGACCCGTATAGAGCTCCACCCTATCCGCCCCACAGGCCTTCGCCCCATCCACCATTGCCGGATCGGGGTCGACAAAAACCGACACACGAATCCCTGCCTGGTGAAACTTCTGGACAAGCACCGACAGTTTCGCCCGATTGGCGACGGTGTCCCAGCCGTGATTGCTGGTCAGTTGGGTATGATTATCGGGAACGAGCGTCACCTGGGTCGGACGCACCGAGCAGACCAAGTCTACAAACGGCTCCTCGGGATTTCCCTCTATATTAAACTCCGTAGTGACAATATCCTTCAGCGCCAACACGTCCGTCCGGCGGATATGCCTCTCGTCCGGCCGCGGATGCACCGTGATACCTTCCGCGCCCAGCGCCTCACAGTCCCGTGCGAACTGCTCCACATCGGGCACATTTCCCCCACGCGCGTTACGCAACGTAGCCACCTTATTGATATTGACACTCAGTCGAGCCATGGTCTATTTTCAAAATTCAGTACAAAGATACAAAAAATTTTTGACATTTGCAAGCGTTTTGTTATTTTTTTAAAATTTCCCCCAGTTTGGTGTGAATATAATGCTCATCCATGAAGTGGCTCCTCAGCTCCTTACACATCTCCGACTGGTGGAAGAACTTCGGATATTCCCGCCTCGCTTCTTCCCCCAACACCTGATCATGTTCCGTGTAGTGACAAACCGTCAGCGGAGTGTCCTTCGGCTTGCAGCGGCCAAACGCAAACAGATCCGCCATCGTCAACTTGAATTCCGTATCCCCGTTATCCCGTCTCCCCCGATACTTATTCACGCCCACAAACGGCTTGAGACTGGCCATCGGATGGAGCGCGGGATTAATCACCAGTTTTCTCCCTGCAAAGTCTGCGCACAGCACATAGAACCCGCCCAGCGACGAACCGATAACAAGGTCAATATCAGCGTGTTCCTTCAGGTAGTCGTTGCTCTTCCCACTCGACTCCTCCGGATGATGATCCACCTCTATCGCATGCCATTCCACCTCGGGATAATACCG
>X369_Koala__coassemble_170_pt1 | contig 13949 bp, 15 predicted proteins | sample X369_Koala__metabat2_high_PE_004 | metagenome-assembled genome bin X369_Koala | reverse complement strand
GACCATACACCCCGCCGTAGAACGCCATGTTCTCGCCCACCGTCATGTCTTCGTACAGCGAGAACCGCTGACTCATATACCCGATATGCCGTTTGATTTGCTCGCCCTCGGTCATCACGTCATAACCCATGACACGACCTTCGCCCGAAGTGGGGTAACTCAGTCCGCAGAGCATCCTCATCGCGGTGGTCTTGCCCGCTCCGTTCGCGCCCAGAAACCCGAAGATCTCGCCCCGTTGCACTTCAAAGCTGATGCAGTTCACCGCCTTGAACTCGCCGAACTGCTTGGTCAGGTTCTTCACGCTTATAATTGGTTGTTCGTCTTTCATCGCTTAGTCCTTTCTCTGTAACAACTCAATGAACGCCTCGTCGTTGAATCCCTTCGGCTCGCGGATGTCCAGCACCTTCCCTTCGTGCACCACCGCTATCCGGTCGCACCGTTGCGCCTCGTCCATGTAGGGCGTGGAAACGATAATCGTAATCCCTTGCTTTCTGAGGTTATCTAGCATGTCCCAGAACTCCACTCGGCTTACGACATCCACACCCGTCGTTGGCTCGTCCAGCATCAGTACGTCCGGTTTATGGATTAGCGCGCAACTGAGCGCCAGTTTCTGCTTCATACCACCGGACAGTTTGCCCGCTCTGCGTTTCTTGAAGGGCTCAATCTGCCGGTAGATAGGCGCTACCAGCTCGTAGTTTTCCTCAATCGTCGTGCCGAACAGCGACGCAAAGAAGTTCATGTTCTCCTCTACGCTCAGGTCGGGATAGAGCGAGAACCGTCCCGGCATGTATCCCACGCGTTTGCGGATAGCCGTGTAGTCCTGGATTACATCCAGTCCGCAGACGCTCGCACTCCCGCTGTCGGCCGTAATCAGCGTCGTCAGGATACGGAACATCGTGCTCTTGCCCGCGCCATCGGGACCAATCAGGCCGAACAGCTCTCCCTCCTTCACGCTGAAGGAGATGTCGTCCAGGGCTTGCACGGCTCCGTAGCGCTTGCTGATATGGTTTACTTCCACAATCATCGTTTACCACTTTACGCCGCCGAACAGTCCCAGTTTGATCTTCCCGTCATTCTTCACCGCCACCTTCACCGCATACACCAGGTTTGCGCGACTGTCCTGTGTCTGGATTCCCTTCGGGGTGAACTCACTCCGGTCGGCTATCCACGCAATCGTTCCCGGATACTCAATCTGGTCGTCGCCGCCAAAGTCGGCAATCACCTTCACCTCCTGCCCGAGTTTGATTTCGCTCAGCTGCTCGCTCGTCACGTAGGCTCTGAGGTGGATATTCTCCATATCCGCTACCTTCAGTATCGGTTTGCCTGGAGCCATATAGTCGCCTGCTTCCGCGTACTTGACGAGCACGGTCGCCCGAATCGGTGAACTGATATGGCACTTGGCCAGTTTGTCCTCCAGTTGCTGCATCTGTATCTCCATCGCAGCCGCATTGTGGTCGGCGCTGGTTCGGTTGCTCTCGAGGCTCTGCAAGCTGGCAGCCAACTGGTCTTCCAGCACCTGCAGCTGCGTCTTGGCGTCGTCCGTCTGCTTGCTCGTAGCCGCTCCGCCGTTCTCCATCCTTTCCACGCGTTTCAGTTCTTTCTTTTGCTTGGCAATTTGTTTGCGCAGAGCGGCTACTTGCGTTTGTACATCCGGACGAGCCGCCAAAATAGCGTTCTGCTGCTGCTTGAGTGCCTGCAGTTGCAGGTTCAGTTGCACGGTGTCAATCACGCCGACTGTTTGTCCGGCGTCGATGACGTTTCCTTCCTCGGTGTTGAGACTCAGGATGCGGCCTGCCGATTCGGCGCTGATGGTGATTTCTGTTCCCTCAAACGTTCCTGTAGCGTTGTAGTCGTTGTTTCCGCTGCAAGCGGTGAGGAGTAAGCTGGCGGTCATCAAACCGCAAATTTTATGGATATACATAATTTCTAATTTTTAATTTCTAATTTTTCATTTTTCATTTTCACTGTATCTTCCCCAACTCATATTCCGTCTTGGCTTTGCTGATGCGGTGCAGCATGTACGTAATCCGTGCGTTCTGTTCGTCCGTGATGGCCTTCAGCAGTTCGGCGGTGGTGATGGTTCCGTTCTCGTGCTTGCTCTCGGCGGCTTGCCTTACTCTCGTCCGCAATGCCACAATCAGCTCGTCGTCCTTCAGGCTCTCGTCCCACCGTGCAATGGCGCTCGCCTTCTCCGTCCGTTGCAACTTATCGTTGAATTGCAGCAGATCCCTTTGCACACCCAATCCCTGCCGTTGCACGGCTATCTTCTTGCGGTTCAGGGGAATCGTATAGAACCCGTCGATATTCCAACTCATGCTGACCCCTACCAGGCCATTCAGCCGCCAGTCATTGCTCGTCAGGCTCTTGAACATATCCAGACTCGGATACCCATACCAGCCTTGCGCAAACGCGCCAATCTTCGGGATGGCCGCTACCCAAAGCGCTTTCTCCTTCACGTCCAGCAGCTTGCTCTGTGCCTCCAGTGCAGCATACTCGGGACGGCTGTGTCCGGCTCCCTGCGGCTCTTGCAGCACCAGTTCTTCGCTCTGCAGGTCTTTGTTGCAGAACAGACTCAGCATCAGTCGGTAAGCCTGTCGGCTGTTGCGGATCTCGCTCTCTTTCTGCCTCACTTGCAACCGCTCGACCTCCACCGCGTCCACATCACTCTGTAGCGCCATCTCGTTCGCGCAAAGCACCTTCACACGACTCAGGTTCGTGTCCAGCAACGCTTCTGTGTGCGCCAATTGCTTGCTCTGCTCGTCCAACATCAGGATACCAAAGTACAGCCCGTCTATCCGGTCCTCCAGCGCCTGCATCTCTACATCGGTTTGGCGCCGTTGCTGCTCGGCTTCGGCCCGGGCCGTCTTGCGCTGAGCGATGCTCGCCCCACCATCCCAGATGGTCTGTTTCACTTCCGCTTGCACCTTACCCTGAAACTTATTCATCTTCATTTCAGGAATGGTGACACCGAACTGTTTCATCATGTCTTCCAGTCCCAGTGAAGACCAAACTTCACTCATGTTCGCGGCGGCACTCTGGTAGGTCGCTTGAGCCGAGATGCCCAGTTTCGGTATCCAACCCATTGCCGCATTCTTGACGGTGTACTCTTCGGTCTTGTCAATCAGGTCGTACTTGCGCAGCGTAGGGTAGGTCTCCCTCGCCCATTCCCGGCAACTGTCCAGACTCACCCCCGCCCATGCACTCATACTCCCTGCGGCAAAGAGAAGAATGAATAAATACTTTCTCATATTCTATCAAATTTACAAATTAGCAAATTAACAAATTTACAGCCTTACACCTACTTTGGCACAAAAATTGTACCACATTTGTATCGCAACTCAATTACGATACACTTGACTTGAACTATGTATCACATTCCTTCTGATAAGCGGGCTGAGCGTTCGGCGGCAGCGATTGAGGCGGCTGTGCAGGAACTGATTGCTAAGCGAGACTTTGCCTCGCTCGGCATCACGGATATCTGTGCGGCGGCACACGTCTCCCGCGCCACGTTCTACCGCCTCTTTGATATGCCCATCGATGTCCTTCGTTATGGCGCAGAGCGGGTGGTGGATGCGGTCGTGGAGATTCAGCACGAGGAGCAGGCTGCCGGTCGGCCGCTCAATCCGCTGCTCAATGTCCAGTATGTCTTCACCCACTATAAGCCCTTCGAAGCCGTGGTTCGTGCCGGTCGTGTGGATATTATCTTCTCGGCTGCCCGAGAGAGGATGGCGCCGTTTTTCCAGACCTTTGTGGGCAACTTCTATGGCCGTGAACTATCGCCCGCGGAGTTGAATCTCTATACCCGTATCATTCAGGGTATCCTCACTTCCACCCTGATTGCCTGGATTGAGAACGGCCATCGCGAATCGCCACAGCAAATCATCTCCCGTATTCGGGACTTCTCCTCCATCATCTATCGCGCGCTACACACGCATGAATAAACTTGAAAAATCTAATTGTTTATTTTATGAAATACGAAAAAATTCTTTCTGCCACGATTCTGGCTCTGGGTATCATTGTTATGGGACTCTGCTTTCGCTCGGGAATCATCTCCGTTCGAGATATGGGTCGCAGCGTGTCGGTTCGCGGTCTTGCCGAGCGGGATGTTCCTGCCGATAAGGTGACGTGGACGCTGGTCTACAAGGAAGTTGGAACCGACCCGGTTGCGATGCACGATGTACTCGACGCCAAGAATAAGATTGTCATCGACTTCCTGACCTCTGCCGGCGTTCGCGACAGCGACATCAGCGTCAATGCACCCACGATTGTGGACCGCCAGGCGGATAACTACGGCAACGAGATTCTCCGTTATCGCTACAAGGCCACCAGCACGATTGTGGTCACTTCCACCGATGTGGCTCTCGTTCGCAAACTCACCATGCGGCAAGGCGACCTGATGAAACAGGGCGTGGCGCTCGTGACGGAAGATTATGGCGAGACCGGATGTGTCTCCTATGAATTTACGGGATTGAACAGTATCAAGCCCGAGATGATTCAGGAAGCGACCCACAATGCACGTCTCGCGGCTCAGAAGTTTGCCGACGACTCGGACAGCAAGCTCGGCAAGATTCTCTCGGCCCAGCAGGGTCAGTTCAGCATCGATGACGCCGACGCCAACACGCCTTATATCAAGCATGTCCGTGTCGTCACGACCCTCGAATATCAGCTTGAGTAAGATGGATATCCATTCCCGAACCCGTCTTCTCTTGGGCGACGTAACCTTGAAGCGATTGCACGAGACTCGTGTGATTATCTTCGGCGTAGGGGGAGTAGGCTCCTGGTGCGCGGAGGGACTGCTGCGCAGTGGTGTCCGCCACCTGACCCTGGTCGACAGCGACGATGTCGCCCTCTCGAACTGTAACCGCCAGTTGCCGGCTACCACCGATACCATCGGCCGTCCGAAGGTGGAAGTGATGCAGGAACGACTGCTGTCGATTGACCCGGAGGCCGAGATTGTTGCCCACTATGAGCGCTATACGCCTGAAACGGCTAACGACTTTCGACTTTCATCTTTTGACTTCGTCATCGACGCTATCGACTCGCTCGATTGCAAGATGGACTTGATTCTGCGGGCGACTGCTTTGCCCAATACGACCCTCATCTCCTCCATGGGAGCAGCTCGTCGCATCGACCCGTTACAGGTTCGGCGTGCCGAGTTCTGGAAGGTGCAAGGCGACCCGCTGGCTCGTTCCCTGCGGGAGCGTTTTCGCCGTTCGAAGCAACTTCCCCAGCGCAAGTTCACTTGTATCTATAGCGAAGAACCCCCTCGACAGAACTGTATTCCGAACGCGGATGCTAACGGCTCCCTCTGTCCCGTCACGGCTGCTTTCGGTATGGCGATAGCCGGGGAGGTAATCAAGCAAATCGCCAGAGAGTGACGACTTGCACGAACGCGTATGAAAAAAAAGTTTTTTTCTAGATTTACTAGATTATCTAGATTTACTAGTTTGACTAGTTTGTTAGCCTTGGCCGTAGTGGCGCAGGCTAACAATCCTTACATCTACACAGTATACTCCTACCAGCCAGCTCCGGGACAGTTCATCAATGTGCTGTCTGACCCCTCTGTGTTGATTGGTGCCACCGGTTCGACCGATCACATGCTCTGTCTCGGTGCATGGGGTGGGGAGGTGGTGTTTGGTTTTGATCACCCCGTTCTGAACCTACCTGACTCGATGGACTTCGAAGTGCTGGGCAACTACTTTGCGAGCACCATTATCGATGGTCGCCAAACCGGCTCCTCCGAGCCCGGCATTATTTGGGTCAGCCGCGACGGAAATAAGAACGGCGAACCCGATGACCCGTGGTACGAGATTCGCGGTTCGGAGTACGACGAGGAGACGCACGACTATAGTATTACGTATTATCAGCCCCAAGATACGGCGGCTGACGTAATGGGGATTGACAGCAAGGGCGATACCATCTGGGTGAAACATAATGCGTTCCACGCCCAAACTTATTATCCCCGTTGGCTCGCGGATTCCTCCTATACTCTCTCGGGCAGTCTGCTGCCGAGCAACATCAGCGGCATCACCCTCTATACCCTCGATTATGGTTATGCAGATAATGCCGTTAATGGTACCCGGGCCAATTACATCGACCTCGATTGGGCGGTGGATGTGAACGGAACCCCCGTCCAACTATCGCAAATCGACTTTGTGAAGGTGCAGACCGGCGTGAGTCAGGATGGTGGCATGATGGGCGAAACCTCAACCGAAGTCACCGGTGCGCGCGACTTACACCCGAACGCCATGACGGCTCTCGATGAGACTGAATCGGGCGTAAAAGCACGCACTCTGCTTTGGAACGGCCGGATCTTCATCCAACGCAGCGGTCATGCTTACACGATAAGTGGCGTCAAGGTCTATTAGTCTGAGTTTGGGTGCTGAATATGTGCTTTGGTTTTTGATTAAACCGGCAGCGTGATGCTGTTGCCGAGTTGGCGGCAGACGTTCGCGGCGAAACGGAGAGCGAGAGCGATACAGTCGGTCTCGCTTTTCTTTTGCACACGACCCGCTATATACCCGGCGTTGAAGTTATCTCCGGCACCAATGGTGCTCACCGTCTCAATTGGCGCCACCGGATAACGCCCCGTCTCTTTTCCGTCCTGATAGACCTGCACGTCCTTAGCGGCGTCGGTGATGATGAGGTGCTGGCATTCGGGCGTGAAACCGATGAGGTCGATATCTTCCCGACTGGCGCGAACGGTACTTGCGAGAGCGATATTCTCCAGCATCGCTTCCTTTACTTCCGGCAGTTCCGATACATGGGGTTTGCGGAAATTGATGTCATAATAGATGTACGCTCCGTTCTCCTTGGCTCGGTGGAGTAGGGTGCTCACCAGCGGTCTTGTGACGGGATTGATGGCGTAGTACGAGCCCAGCAGCAGCACATCGTTGCTCGTAATAGGAATATCGAACAGCTCCGGCGCCAGCGTCCAAGCCTTGTGGTCTTTGTAAAAGGTGTATTCGGCATCGTTTTGCGCATTGAGGAACGCCAGACTGATATGCGATTTCATCCCTTTGCATACCCCTACATACCGGTCGCTCACCCCGTTCTCGCGCAAATGCTGGCGCGTCAAATCTCCCACATGGTCGTCTCCCACTTGGGTCACCATCGCACAATCGAGCCCGTAACGCCCCAGCGAAATCATGGCGTTATACGTGCTTCCTCCGGGATTGGCCGTCTCAGGCTGATTGTCCCGAAAGATGATGTCCAGTACTGTTTCGCCTACTCCGAGAACCATGAAAATGAAAAATGGTAAATGAAAAATGGTAAATGGTAAATGGTAAATGGTAAATGGTAAATGAAAAATGGTAAATGGTAAATGGTAAATGAAAAATGGTAAATGTTAAATTTCTACCATCTCGTATTTCCGGCTGCCGAGGCCAATTTGCTCGGCGTAGATGAGACCGGCTTCCCAGTCCGTGTCGGGGTGGAGCAGGCGGAATTTATCGTGTTCATGATGACAGTTTTCGTTTTCGTTTTCGTGCCCCTGCTTATCCGTGAGCATATTATTCGTGTCCAGTTTCGGAGCCGCGTTCACGAGGTCGACGCAAGCCTGATCGAGGGCCACGGGGTCGAAGGAGCAAGCCATTCCTAAATCCGGCACAATGGCGGCATCATTATGTCCCCAGCAGTCGCATTCGGGACTGACGTTCATGATGAAAGCAATATGGAAGTGGGTTTTGTCCTTCAGCACCGCCTTCGCGTATTCGTCTATCTTATAGTTGAGGATCTTGCAGTTCTCGGCGCTGCCGTTGACCACTCCTTCACGAGGGCAGAGGGCTACACACTGACCACAACCGACACAGTTCTCGTAGTTGATTTGGGCTTTCTTATCCACCACATGGATCGCATCATGGGCGCAATTCCGCTCGCAGATATGGCAACCGATGCAGTTCGTCTCTTGCACCTTTGGTTGGGCGGTGGCGTGCATCTCCTGCTTGCCGGCTACCGACCCCGAACCCATACCCAGGTTCTTCAGCGCGCCTCCGAGGCCGGCCATCTCATGGCCCTTGAAGTGCGTGAGGCTGATGACGCAATCGGCATCCGCAATCGCCGCCGCAATCTTCGGCTCGGCGCAGTAGGTACCACCCACATCAATCTTTCGCTCGTCTTTTCCTTTCAGTCCGTCGGCAATGATGACATCGCAACCGGTCGTCACGCTGTTCCAACCGTTTACACCGGCTGTCCAGAGGTGATCCACCGCGTTGGCTCGCGAACCGGAGTACATCGTGTTGGCGTCTGTTAGGAAAGGCTTCGCGCCCATGTCCTTCAGCATCTTGACGATGACGGCTGCGTACTGAGGACGGATATAGGCCAGGTTGCCGTATTCGCCGAAGTGCACCTTTAGCGCCACAAACTTGCCGCTGAGGTCCATGTCTTTCATGCCCGCTTGGGTGAGCATACGTTCCAGTTTTTGAAGCAGATTTCCGCCCTCGGCGGCCCGTAGATTGGTGAAAAAGACCTTACTCATATCGTTATCTTCTCAAATGTATTGACTTTGCAACGTTTCCATCCCTTGCTGACGCGGATGTAGTTCTCCGTCCAACCGCTGCCGTTGCTCTCCCAGAGCACGACGGCTTCTTCGCCCTGATGGCGGGCGTAATGTTCCTGCAATTTTTGTGCACTTATCTCGTGCATCAGCTTGCTCCTCCGCTCCCGTTCTGCCTTCGGCACGACATACAGGTCCATCTCCGGCATCCGGGTATTCGCCCGTTCGGAGTAAGTGAACACGTGCAGTTGACTGACATCCAGTCCCCTGACGAACTCCACATAGTCTTCAAATCGCTCCTCCGTCTCTCCTCGCACGCCTACCATGCAATCCACGCCAATAAAGGCCCGAGGCATGACCCGCTTGATATGCTCCACGCGTTCCTTAAATACCTCGCGCGTGTAACGCCGCCCCATAATCTTCAGCATTTCGTTGTTTCCGCTCTGGAGCGGGATATGGAAGTGCGGTGCGAAATGCCGACTACTGGCTACATAATCGATAATCTCGTCTGTCAGCAGGTTCGGCTCACAACTGGAAATGCGTATCCGGTAATCGGCTCCATCGACCGCAAGGTTGTCTAATGCCCGAATGAGGTCGATAAAGGTCTCTGAAGTGCTTCGTCCGAAGTCGCCGATATTCACTCCGGTTAGTACAATTTCTTTTGCCCCTTCGCGAATCGCCCGTTCGGCTTCGGCGACCAGGTCTGCGATCTTCGGATTGCGGCTTCGGCCTCGCGCCAAGGGGATGGTGCAGTAGCTGCAGAAGTAGTTGCAGCCGTCCTGTACCTTCAGAAAACAGCGTGTGCGGTCGTCGCGACTATACGCTGCCTTAAATGTCTTGAGGTCCCGACTCCACACTTCACTCACGCCCTCGATGGCTTTCACCTCGTCGGGCTTAAGTTGGGCATAGCATCCCATGACGATAATCCGAGCCTCGGGATATCTGCGGTGCAGGCTCCGGATGGCTTGCCGATCCTTATGGTCGGCAGCATCGGTTACGCTGCACGTATTAACGATGCAAAGGTCGGGCGTTTCCCCGACCTTGCATCGTTCATAACCTTGGTCGCGCAATTCCGCGGCCAAAGCGGAACTCTCTGCGAAGTTGAGCTTGCAGCCCAATGTCTCAAAGAGCACTTTCATCTTATCCCAGCATCGCCAGCAGCACACCGGCAGCAACAGCGCTACCGATTACGCCGGCTACGTTCGGGCCCATGGCGTGCATGAGCAGGAAGTTACCCGGGTTCTCCTCCTGACCCACCGTCTGACTGACACGAGCAGCCATTGGCACAGCCGATACACCGGCGCTACCAATCAGCGGGTTGATCTTCTCCTTCAGGAACAGGTTCATGAACTTAGCCAGCAGTACACCGCCTGCCGTTCCCAGTCCGAAGGCTACGATACCCATTGCAAGAATGAGCAGGGTCTGTATGTTGAGGAAACTGCCCGCCGTGGCGGTAGCACCGACGCTCAGACCCAGGAAGATGACCACGATGTTCATCAGCTCGTTCTGGGCGGTCTTCGACAGACGATCGACTACACCGCAGGTGTTCATCAGGTTACCCAGCATCAGGCAGCCGATCAGCGGCGCGGCATCCGGAAGGATAATCGCTACGATGGTGGTGATGATAATCGGGAAGACAATCTTCTCGGTCTTGCTTACCGGACGGAGCTGACCCATCTTGATGGCACGCTCTTTCTTCGTGGTCAGCAGTCGCATGATAGGCGGCTGAATGACGGGAACAAGGGCCATGTAACTATAGGCGGCGATGGCAATCGGGCCCAGCAGTTCCGGAGCCAGACGGCTCGTGAGGAAGATACTGGTCGGGCCATCAGCACCACCGATGATTCCGATACTACCGGCCTGAGCCTCCGTGAAGTATCCCGAGGCGTTCGCGCAGAGGAATGTCACGAAGATACCAATCTGAGCAGCAGCGCCGAGCAGCAGGCTCTTGGGGTTGGAAATCAGCGGTCCAAAGTCCGTCATCGCACCTACGCCGATGAAGATCAGGCAGGGATAAACGCCGGCCTTGACCCCGATATAGAGCACATCCAGCAGACCACCGTTCTTGAGGATGGTGCCGTAACTGTGGTAATCGGGACTGGTCTCGTCCAGGAATGCTGACCAAAGCTCGCTGTGGAACATGCCCGCTCCCGGTAGGTTCGTGAGCAGCATGCCAAAGGCGATGGGCAGCAGCAGCAGGGGCTCATATTTCTTGACGATAGCCAGGTACAGAAGCAGGAAGCTGATAAGCAGCATCAAGCCCTGTTGCCAGGTCATCTGCATGAAACCCATGCTGGTGAAGAATGTGAGTATCTGATCCATATTAGCCCAGTACTACCAACAGATCACCTTGCATTACATTCTGTCCGGCGGCTACTGCAATCTGCAGTACCTTGCCGTCCTGTTCGGCCTGGATGGCGTTCTCCATCTTCATGGACTCGAGCGTAAGGAGCGTGTCGCCCTTCTTGACGGCCTGACCTTCGCTAACGAGCACCTTGATCACGCTGCCGGGCAGCGGGCTCTCTACCTTTGCGCCGGCTACGGCTGCAGGAGCAGCTTTGGGCGCGGGAGCGGCAGCCGGAGCTGCTGCAGCAGCCGGAGCAGCGGCAGGGGCCGGTGCAGCCTTCGGTGCAGGTGCTGCCTTCGGAGCCTCGACGGGCTTCTCGGTTTCTACTTGGTAGGTCTTGCCGTTTACGGTAACGTTCGTCAGACCGGCCTCTATCTCTTCAACGGTGCAGTTGTACTGTACACCGTTAATCTTGAAATTAAGTTCTTGCATAGTTTTAAAAACCAATATTATTCATATTATACGCCTTTGCGTTCCACGCCGTCGGACGGCTTTGCGCAGGCATGAGCGGAGTAGGGAAGTCCTTGTGTCCGCGGCTCAGGTACAGGGCCATGGCGATGGCGGCCTTATCGGCGCCACCGGCCATACTCAGTGCCATGGCTACGGCAGCCAGGTCCTGATCCTCTGCTTTGCCTGCTTTCGCAGGAGCAGCAGCAGGAGCGGGCTTGGCAACAGGGGCTGCAGCCGGCTTCTCCGCTTTGGGCTTATTCAGCAGTTGCATGATCCAGCCGAATGCCATCATCACGAAGACGAGCACAATCAGCAGAAGCAGCACGATACTGAATCCCAGCAGCGTCACGAGCCAAACGTGAGGCCAATTCACTTCGAGTAGTAACATATCTTTACAAATTTACAGGGGTATGTTGCTATGCTTCTTGAGCGGATTGGTCAGCTTCTTGGTCTGCAGCATCTCGAAGGCACGAATAATGCGTGCGCGAGTCATGCTCGGCTCAATCACATCATCGATATATCCGCGGTTGGCCGCCTGGTACGGACTCGCAAAGAGCTCCTTGTACTCGGCTTCCTTCTCGGCGATGAACGCCTTCTTCTCGGCCGGGTCTTCGATAGCCTTGATAGCCTTGGCCTGCAGCACGCCTACGGCTCCGCTGGCACCCATCACGGCAATCTCTGCGTTCGGCCAAGCGTAGCACATGTCGCCACGAAGCTGCTTGCAGCTCATCACGATATGACTTCCGCCGTAGCTCTTGCGGATGGTGATGGTCACCTTGGGTACCGTCGCCTCGCCGTAAGCGAACATCAGCTTGGCTCCGTGATCGATGATACCCGCGTACTCCTGTCCGGTTCCGCAGAGGAATCCCGGAACATCGACGAGCGTCAGAATCTGGATATTGAATGCGTCGCAGAAGCGGACAAACCTCGCGGCCTTGCGGCTGGCGTCGCAGTCCAGCACACCGGCCAGCCAGCTGGGCTGATTGGCAATGATTCCGGTCGAACGACCGTTGAAGCGGGCAAATCCGCAGATGATATTCTTCGCGTAATCCTTCTGTACCTCCATGAAGTCGCCGTTATCCACGAGCAGGTTGATAATCTCGTGCATGTCATAGGGCTTATTCGGGTCTTCCGGCACAATACTGTTCAGCTTGGCCTCTACACGAGCAGCGTCGTCCTGGCAGTCGATGACCGGAGCTTCCTCCATGTTGTTCTGCGGGATGAAACTGATGAGCCGGCGAACCTGCGCCATCGCATCGTCCTCGTTCTCGGCTACAAAGTGGGTTACGCCCGACTTGGTCGAGTGGATCTTTGCGCCACCCAGTTGCTCAACGGTGACGTCCTCGCCCGTCACGCTCTTCACGACCTTCGGACCGGTGATGAACATATAGCTGTTCTGTTCGGTCATCATGATGAAGTCCGTCAGGGCGGGGCTGTATACGGCACCTCCGGCACACGGGCCGAAGATGACGCTGATCTGCGGTACGACACCGCTGGCCAGGATGTTCCGCTCGAATATCTCTGCATAACCGGCCAGGGCGCACGCACCCTCCTGAATACGGGCTCCGCCGGAGTCGTTCAGGCCGATAATCGGTGCACCCAGTTTCATCGCCTGGTCCATGACGTTGCAGATCTTCTGGGCCATCGTCTCGCTCAGACTGCCGCCAATCACGGTAGCGTCCTGCGCGAACACGAATACCAGTCGGCCATCAATCGTTCCTGAACCAACGGCTACACCGTCACCCAGGAACACCTTCTTGTCCATCCCGAAATCGTGACAACGATGTGTCAGGAACATGTCTATCTCCTCGAACGAGCCTGCGTCCAGGAGTTTCTCGATACGCTCACGAGCCGTATAACTGCCCTTGGCGTGATGCTTCTCGACGGCCGCTTCTCCGCCACCCGCCAGGGCAGCTTTGCGGTTCTCGAGCAGCTTCTGCATCTTTTCGCTTGCCATTTCTAAATTAAAAATTCAAAATTCAAAATTCAAAATTTACTTAGGTTGTTGGCACAGTTCGGTAAGTACACCCTTCGTGCTCTTCGGATGCAGGAACGCGATCATCAGGTTCTCGGCGCCCTTGCGGGGAGCCTGGTCGATGAGCTGGATACCGGCAGCCTTGCACTCCTCCAGGGCCTCGGCTACGTTCTCGACGTTGAAGGCAACGTGATGTACACCACCGCGGCCACCGTTCTTCTCGATGAACTTAGCAATCGTGCTCTCGGGGCAGGTGGGCTCCAGCAGCTCAATCTTGGTCTGACCGACCTTGAAGAACGCCGTCTTGACCTTCTGGTCAGCGACTTCCTCAATGCTGTAACACGGAGCTCCACTCAGGAACTCAAAGAAGGGGGCTGCCTCCTCGATCGAGGTAACGGCAATGCCCAGATGCTCAATGTGAGTTGGTTTCATAATGCTTAAAATTAAATAGTTAATTTATGTCGATTCTTTTTTGCCCAAAATAGCACTGCAAATTTACAAAAAAAAAATGACATTTGCAAGTGTTTCTGCATTTTTTTAAATTTTTACTTTTTTCTCGCAAATCTCTTGCAAATCTTTTGAATTATTAGCGAATAGAATGAGCATTTTTGGGGTTTTAGTGAAGCGTATTTCGCAAATATACCATTTTGAATTTGTTCGGAGTGAGTTCTAAGAAGGTTCTA